>Ga0207874_1000219_pt1 | contig 86471 bp, 65 predicted proteins | sample HigsolmetaAR201D_FD_184833 | JGI IMG/M metagenome (GOLD analysis project Ga0207874, IMG submission 184833) | Ionic liquid and high solid enriched microbial communities from the Joint BioEnergy Institute, USA - AR20-1-D (SPAdes) (version 2) ...
TAGTTCTCGATTCCGATGCGCTTGATCAGGTCGAGCTGAGTCTCGATCCAATCGATGTGCTCTTCTTCTGATTCGAGGATGTCCTCGAAGATTTCGCGCGACACGTAGTCGCCGAGCGCTTCGCAATCGGCAATCGCGGCACGCAAGTCAGGGAGCGCTTGCATCTCGAGCTTCAGGTCGCACTCGAGCGCCTCTTTCACGTCCTCGCCGATGAGGAGCTTGCCGAGGTCCTGGAGATTCGGCAGCCCTTCGAGGAAGAGAATGCGTTGGATGAGGCGATCCGCATGCTTCATTTCATCGATCGATTCCTCGCGCGTGCGCTCGCCGAGGCGCTTCAGTCCCCAGTTGTCGAACATGCGCGCGTGCAGGAAGTACTGATTGATTGCCGTGAGCTCGTTCTTGAGCGCGGCGTTTAGATGGCGAATGATTTTCGGATCACCCTGCATGCGAGCACTCCTGTTCGGACGAGGCTCGCGATCTTCGGTCAGGGCGCTGACGGGCGCAACCCGGAACTCAGGGGCAGCGGGCTAGGCCGCGGGGGATTTAGTTCGGAGAGGACTGCCGGGGCTGCGAGACGTTGTGGTTGTCGATGATCTCGCGAGCCGTGTCTTCGCAGCAGCCGCAGCAACTTGCGACCGGCAAATAGGCCTGCACTTCGCAAAGCGACCTTGCACCGCGGTCTACGACCTCGCGGATTTGTCGATCGCTAATCGCTCTACATACGCAAACGTACATGGTCGGACCGAAGGCAGGTTTCGACGATGAGCCGTAAGGTAGAACGTAATGAGAATGATTGTCAATTAGGAAGTCGCCAGGGTCATGGACAACGGCGACTCTTTCTGTGCGCTCAGCCTTCGGCCTTCTGTAAGTGGGCCAGGACTCGAGAAAGCCCGACTTCCCAGTCGAAGCTAATTTCCCTCTCACGGTCCGCCAGGGGGGATGTGGGCTGTAGGACCGAGTTCGAGGGCCGCTGCGCCCTCGTGGGGAATTCTGCGGTCCGGATTGGGACGACATCGACACGCTGCTGCAGAAGCCCGCTCTCGAAGGCTTGGTCGACGATGACCTGCGCGAACTCGCGCCAGGAGACTGCGCGTCCGCCGCAAGCATGGTGAACGCCATAGCGGCGGGCATCATCCGGTACGTCTTCGGAAATCAAACAGCGGATGAGCTCAGCCAAATCAGCGGCGTACGTAGGGCGACCGCGCTGGTCGTCGACGACCCGAAGCTGCCGCTTCTCGCGAGCAAGCCGGAGCATCGTCTTGACGAAGTTCGAACCGAATTCGCTGAAAATCCAGCTCGTACGCAGAATCCAATAACGGTGACAGAGGGATCGAACCGCGAGCTCGCCAGCAAGTTTCGTGCGGCCGTACGTGTTGAGTGGATTGACTGGATCGTCGACGCACCATGCCGAGGGTTTTCGACCGTCGAAGACGTAATCGGTTGAAACGTGGACGAGCGGTATGCCCAGGGTGTTTGCAATCCGTGCCATCACTGCTGGAGCGGCCGCGTTCACCGCCCATGCAAGCGCCGGTTCGTCCTCCGCGCGATCGACCATGGTGTAGGCCGCTGCATTCACGATGTGCGAAGGCTGTGCGCTCAGGAGTGCTTGCTCCAAAGCGCGCGCATCCGCCAAGTCGACATCTAAGCGGCCCAGGAAGCGAGCCTGCGGCAGAAGTTGCTTCAAGTGTGATGCAAGTTGGCCGTTAGAGCCGAGGACGACGACGTTCATGCGCGCGCTCGAATTTGCGCCAGCGTCGGCAGCCGCAGATCTTTCGCCGAAAGCTTCGGATCGGGAATCGGCCAGGGGATCGCCAATTCCGGATCGTTCCAAATAACGCCGATCTCGGCTTCCGGATAGTAGTAGTCCGTGCACTTGTATTCGAAATCGGCGTACTCGGAGATCACTTGGAACCCGTGCGCATAACCGGGCGGAATCCAGAGCTGCCGATGGTTTTCGTCGGAAAGCTCCACGCCCACCCATCGACCGAATGTCGGGGAGCGAGGATCGATGTCGACGGCGACATCGAAAACGGCACCGCGAGATACGCGGACCAGTTTCCCCTGGGGATGCGGATTCTGTGCATGCAGGCCGCGCAACACGCCGCATGCCGATCGGGAATGGTTGTCCTGCACGAACGGTAGCGTGATGCCTGCGCTCTGGCGATAACGCTCGGCTTGGAACGTTTCAATGAAGAAGCCGCGCGCGTCGCCGTGCACTCTGGGCTCGATGATGCACACGCCTGGGAGGTGCGTTTGAATGACCTTCACGGGCGAGACTCGATCAAGTTCATCAGGTATGCGCCATACCCGCTCTTCATCAGCGGTGCCGCCAACCGTGCGAGTTGCTCGTCTGAGATCCATCCCATTCGCCAAGCGACTTCCTCTGGGCAACCGACTTTGAGTCCCTGGCGCTTCTCGAGCGTCTGAATGAAGTGTGCTGCTTCGAGCAGCGAATCATGAGTTCCCGTATCGAGCCACGCCATGCCGCGTTGCATCCGTTGCACATTCAGCGTGCCGCGAGTCAGATAGGTCGCGTTGACATCTGTGATTTCGAGCTCGCCTCGCGCCGAAGGCCGGATCGATTTTGCGATATCCACGACATCACGGTCGTAGAAATACAAACCAGTAACGGCAAATCGGCTCTTCGGATTCTTGGGTTTCTCTTCGATCGAAATGGCGCGTCCTGCCTCGTCGAAGGTCACGACACCGAAGGCCTCAGGGTTGCTGACAGGGTAAGCGAATACCGTGGCACCTTCTTCGCACGCAGCTGCTGCTTGGAGCTGTCCACTCAATCCGCTACCGAAGAACAGGTTGTCGCCAAGGATGAGCGCGCTGGGCGAACCCGCGATGAAGGATTCCCCAAGGATGAAGGCTTGTGCCAATCCGTCGGGCGACGGTTGCACGGTGTAGCTGAAGTTCATCCCCCAGTGGCTGCCGTCGCCCAGGATTTGCTCGAAGCGGGGCGTATCCTGCGGCGTCGAAATGATGAGTACTTCGCGAATCCCCGCGAGCATCAAAGTCGTCAGGGGGTAGTAGATGAGCGGCTTGTCGTAGACGGGGAGCAGCTGCTTGCAAACGCCGAGGGTGATCGGATGCAGCCGCGTTCCCGAGCCGCCCGCCAAAATGATGCCTTTGCGGTTCATTTGGCAACTCCCGCTGTGCCGATGCGCTCGAGTCGGTAGCTTCCATCGAGTACACGTCGCCACCATGTCTCGTTGTCCAAGTACCAACGGACGGTTTTCTCGATTCCGGTTGCGAAGGTCTCTTGCGGACGCCAACCAAGCTCGCGGGCGATCTTGGATGCGTCGATCGCGTATCGAGTGTCGTGTCCAGGCCGATCGGCAACGAACGTGATCAGGCTCTCGAACCCGCCTGCAGGTGCCGCCGAGGGTCTCAGCTTGGCGAGCGTCGCGCAGATCGTTTTGACGACGTCGATGTTGCGCTGCTCGTTGTGTCCGCCGATGTTGTAAGTCTCGCCGACCTTGCCCTGGCGTAGAACCGTCCAGAGCGCGCGTGCATGGTCATCCACATACAGCCAGTCGCGAATCTGTCGGCCGTCTCCGTACACCGGTAGCGGCTTGTGCGCTAGCGCGTTCAGGACCATGTGCGGGATGAGTTTTTCGGGGAATTGGTACGGCCCATAGTTGTTCGAGCAGTTCGTAACGAGGATCGGTAACCCGAACGTGCGGCCCCACGCGCGGACAAGGTGATCCGAGCCCGCCTTCGTCGCGGCGTACGGCGAGCTTGGTGCATAGCGCGTCGTCTCTGTGAAAAGGCCGCCTGAGTCCCCCAAGTCACCGTAGACCTCGTCCGTGGACACGTGCAGGAACCGGAAACGCGTCGCTAGATCGGGGGTTAGCTCGCGCCAGTACGCTAGCGATGCTTCAAGCAGATGGAACGTTCCGATGAGATTCGTTTGCAGAAAATCGTCCGGTGCATCGATCGACCGGTCGACATGGCTTTCCGCAGCAAGGTGCATCACAGCGGATGGCGAATAGCGTTGGAACACCCGGTGCAAGGCTTGGCGGTCGCAAATATCCACGCGCTCGAAGGCGTAGCGCGGCGAGCCGGCGATGGGCGCAAGCGACTCGAGATTCCCTGCGTACGTCAGCTTGTCGACGTTGACGACGAACGCGTCGGTTTCTCGGATCAAAAAGCGTATGAGCGCAGAGCCAATGAATCCGGCGCCCCCGGTCACGAGAATCGTCCATGCGGAATGATCGGTCATGTCGGGTAATCTGTCGCTGGTCGGAAAACGAAGAAAGGTACCAAGAGCCCCATACAAATGACATAACCCTGCTGCAGGCTCTCGAGCGCGCTCGTGGCACGAGAAGGGAATCACTCCCCTCCGTTGTGAGCTTCTTCACTAAGTTGCACCTGCCGATGCCACTAGACTTACGGACGCTTGTCATCGGTGGGCAAGCAGAGTTCCCATGCGCCTTCACGACGTAACTAGGGGAGCGCCGAGGGCGCGTCCCCAACGGGGAGTTCGCATCGAATAAAGGCTACAAGTGGCAATTCGGATCTTTCAGCACTATTGGCAGCTACCATTTGCGCTCCTGGCAGTGGTGGAGGCCGGCGTTTTCTTCGCGGCGCTCTACGGGGTCTCATCGTTCGGCACGGCGCCGCTCGAGATCGATAGCGGGCTCAACCGCGATCTGGTCGTCAGGTCCTTGCTGTTTGCGGGTGTCATGTTCGTCAGCATGACCGCCATGGGCCTCTACAGCTCACGGCAGCGTTCTCGGTTGGCGGGTCTCATCGCTCGCGTCGCGGCAAGCGTGCTCGGCGGCGCAATCTTCATCGCGGTGCTCGCCTATTCGATCCCCGAGCTGAACATCGATCGTCGTTCCTTGCTGCTCGCCGCATCGTTCGCGTTCTGCGGTGCCGCCGTCGTCAGGCTGGTGTTCGACAAGATCGTCGATGAGGAGATCTTCAAGCGCCGAGTGCTCGTCTACGGTTGCGGAAAGCGGGCGAGCAGCATTGCGCGGCTTCGCCGGCGTGCTGATCGTCGCGGTTTCGTCGTCGTCGGCTACGTCGCGGCGGACGGCGATGAGTTGGCAGTGCCACAGGATGCTTGTATTCCTGGCTCGACCGATCTCTTGGATTACTGCCAGGCGAATCGCATCGACGAAATCGTCGTCGCGATGGACGATCGCCGGCGTAAGTTTCCAATGGATCAGTTGCTCGAATGCCGATTGGAAGGCGTCGAAGTGACCGATCTCGTCACGTTCCTCGAACGCGAGACCGGCAAGGTGCACCTCGATGTGTTGAATCCGAGCTGGATCATCTTTTCGGAGGGCTTCCGGCAAGGGCGGATCCATACGTCGCTCGAGCGCGCTTTCGACATCATCGTGAGCTTGACGTTGCTGTTGTTGGCCTCGCCGATCATGCTGCTGACGGCGATTGCCATCAAAGTGACCGAGGGTCCGCGCGCCAGCATCTTCTATCGGCAAGTGCGTGTCGGCCAATCCGGCCGGCCTTTCCGCCTGCTCAAGTTCCGCAGCATGCGCGAGGACGCCGAGCGTGACGGCAAGCCGCAATGGGCGCAGAAGAACGATTCACGGGTGACGCGTGTCGGGGCTTTCATTCGCATGACCCGCATCGACGAGTTGCCCCAGATCATCAATGTGCTGAGAGGGGAAATGAGCTTCGTCGGTCCCCGGCCCGAACGACCCGAGTTCGTCGAGCAGCTCAGCCAGCGGATTCCTTTCTACCGAGAGCGTCATTCCATCAAGCCAGGTATCACCGGGTGGGCCCAACTCTGCTATCCGTACGGCTCCTCGGAACAAGACGCCGCCGAAAAACTGCAATACGATCTATATTATGTGAAGAATCACAGTCTACTGTTCTACCTGGCCATACTCGTTCAGACCGTCGAAGTGATCGTCTGGCGCAAAGGCGCTCGATAGTGAAGGGTGGGTGCGGGACCGTCCGCCGCTTGCTTCCCTATCGCGAAACAACTCAGGAGCAACAGAGCGGGTGCGACGGTGAATCTCGCTAGCCTCGGCACGTTTGGCGCAATCGGCTACGGTCTGGCCGCGCTCGCCTTTGCGGTCCTGACGGTTCTCATGTTCGTAAGTTGGCGCGGCCGGGCAGCGCGCGGCGCGGGTCTGATCGTCGCATCCGCGGCTACCGCGTGTTGGGCGACGGTGCTCGCCTTCCAGTCCAGGCGCGAAACGTTCTCGACGGCTCTCATCTACCTGACTGAGGCGCTGCAAGATACGGCTTGGATAGGCGCGCTCATCGGCATTACGGGCGCAACGGTGAATCGAACATGGAAGATCGGCGCTGCCGCACTTTGCGGGGTCGTCTGGCTTGCGCTGCCTGTCTATGTGGTGCTCGAGCAGCTCGGGATCTCGTATATCGAGCCGATGAAGCTGCTGTCTCGGGCCCAGCTTGCGTTGTGTTTTGCCGGCCTCGTATTGATCGAACAACTGTATCGCAACTCGACGCACGCAGGGCGCGAGGGCATACGGCATTTCGCGATCGGACTCGGCAGCATCTTCGTCTACGACATGTTTCTTTACTCGCAGGCGGAGCTGTTCAGCAGTCTGTCGCTGGAAGCGTGGAGCGCGCGAGGCCTGATCGTTGCGCTGGCTGCACCGTTCATCGCGATTTCCGCGCAGCGCAGCCGCGACTGGTCGCTCGATGTGTTCGTATCGCGCCAAGTCGTTTTCTATTCCGCGACGTTCTTCGTCGTCGGTGCCTACTTGTTCTTGATGGCGCTCGGCGGCTACTACGTACGGCATTTCGGCGGTAACTGGGGGCGTGTGGGACAGCTCGCCTTTTTTGCAGGAGCTGCGGTCGCGCTCGTTGGACTGCTGGCCTCGGGTTCTCTGCGGCGCCACGCGGCGGTGTTCCTCAGCAAGCACTTCTACAGAAACAAATACGACTATCGCGTCGAGTGGCTGCGCTTCATCCAGACGCTGTCGTCGTCCGAGGAACAGGACATCAGGAGAACCGCGATTCAGGCGATCGCGCAGATTTTCTCGAGTCCGGGAGGCGTGCTGTTCCTTCGCAGGGAGGATGACAACGCGTTCGTCCCTGCAGCGGCGTGGCCAATGCGCGTGGAAACGTTTCCGAACCTCGGTAATGTCGCCCCCGGCGATGATCTCGCACAGTTCCTCGAGCGGACGAGGTGGATCATCGACCTCAAGGAGCTGCGTTCGTTTCCGGATATGTACGGCAACATCGTGCTTCCCGATTGGCTGCTCTCGATCGCAGACCTGCGAATCATCTCGCCGTTACTGCAGCGCGAAGACGTCGTCGGATTCCTTTGTCTGTTCGAGCCACCGCCTCCGTTCAAGCCCACCTACGAGGATCGGGATCTATTGAAAACGGTGGGCCGGCACGTCGCGATCCAAATCGCGCAGGATGATGCCAGCCGAAAATTGGCGGAGAGCCGTCAGTTCGAGGCCTACAATCGGCTCACAGCCTTCATGATGCACGACCTCAAGAACTCCGTCGCGCAGCTCAAGCTGATCGTGGAGAACTACGCGCGGCACAAGGACAATCCCGAGTTCATCGAGGATGCCATCGCAACGATCGGGAATGCCGCAGACCGTATGTCGAAGCTCATCGAGCAGTTGCGCTCGCGCGATGCGATGGATCGACTCGTCATCACGGATATTGTGCAGCTTGCCCGCGAGGCCGCGGGTCGTTGCCGAAACCGGCTTCCACATCCCGTCGTGCATGCAAGCGGCGTTGCGCCTATCCGCGCAAATCCGGAGCGGATGACGGCCGTCATCGAGCACATCATTCGCAACGCACAAGATGCGACGGACGAGGCCGGGTCCATCACGCTCGAAGTGTCTTCGACAGACGATACGGTCGTACTTTCCGTGACCGATACCGGTGCAGGTATGGACCCGGGCTTCGTGCGCGACCGGTTGTTTCGACCGTTCGATAGTACTAAGGGCTCGAAGGGCATGGGGATCGGCGCCTATCAGGCCCGCGAGTACGTGCGTTCTTTGGGCGGAAAGGTCGAGGTGCGCAGTGCGCCACAGTGCGGGACGACGTTTTCCTTTACTCTCCCGCGCGCAAGGACATCGGAAGCGGAGCGCAGTCCCATCGCCTCCGAACTGACCGAATGAACGACATAACGGGGATGACCAGGTGACCGAAGACAAACCGAGACTGCTCGTCGTCGAAGACGACTTGGGACTCCAAAAGCAGCTCAAGTGGTGTTTCGATAAGTACGAGGTGCTCGTCGCTTCCACGCGCGCGGAAGCGCTTGCCCAACTGCGACGTTTCGAACCGGCCGTCGTGCTGCAGGATCTCGGCTTGCCGCCCGATCCGGACGGCGTAGAGGAGGGCATGGCGACCCTGAAGGAGATCCTGGCGCTGGCCCCTCAGACCAAGGTCATCGTGGTCACCGGCAACGGCGATCAGGACAGCGCGCTCAAGGCCGTCTCCATCGGTGCGTACGATTTCTATCAGAAGCCGGTCGACACGGACGTGCTGCGTCTGATCGTAAGCCGCGCGTTCCATATCCATAATCTCGAGGAGCAGGTTCGCCAGCTCCGCGAGACTCAATTCAATACGCCTCTCGAAGGGCTCATCGCGACCGACGATGCGATGCTTCGAGTCTGTCGTATGGTCGAGAAGGTCGCGCCCACGGATGTGTCGGTGCTCATCTTGGGCGAGAGCGGCACAGGTAAGGAGCTGATCGCGCGCGCCTTGCACGCGCAAAGCCAGCGCCGCAACGGACGGTTCATCGCCATCAATTGCGCTGCCATTCCTGAGCAGCTGCTGGAAAGCGAGTTGTTCGGCCACGAGAAGGGCGCATTTACCGGAGCCGTCAAACAGACGATCGGCAAAGTCGAGCTCGCGAGCGGAGGCACACTGTTCCTCGACGAGATCGGTGACATGCCCCTTGCGCTGCAGGCGAAACTGTTGCGGTTCCTCCAAAACCGAACGATCGAGCGTGTCGGAGGACGTCAAGAAATTCCTGTGGACGTTCGCATCGTCTGCGCCACGAACCGTGACCTCCAGGCAATGATTGCCGAGCAAACGTTCCGCCAGGACCTGTACTTCCGTATCGGCGAGGTGACGATTCAGGTACCGCCATTGAGGGATCGTCGCGGAGCGGCAACGGTTCTGGCGCATGCGATGCTTCGGAAGTTCGCCGGTCAGGGACGTCACCGTCGCGGATTCACCGAAGGAGCGATCGCGGCCATGGAGGCTTACTCCTGGCCGGGTAACGTTCGCGAGCTCGAGAACAAGATCAAGACCGCACTCGTCATGGCGGAAGGACCGCTAATCACCGCCGAGGATCTGGGCCTTGCCGAAGCAGGCAACGGCAACTCCATTTTCAATTTGCGAGAAGTACGAGCGCGGGCCGAACGGCAAGTGATCATGCAGGTGCTCGCGATCGTGGACAACAACATCTCGCGGGCTGCGGAACTGCTCGGTCTGACGCGACCCACGCTCTACGATCTGATGGAGCGCTATGGCTTGCGTAGCTCCGACGGTTCGAAATAGCGTAGCCGCGCGGGCCATGAAACGACTGGCCGTGTGCTCCTCGCTGGATACTTCGCGCCAATGGCTGTTGTAACCCCAACAATGTCGAACCGGTCGGCATGGAGGACACCGGCACCTAGCCGCGTCCTTTGGATTCTGATCGCACTCGGCGTATTGGCGTTTTGGCCGAGCTTAGCCGCGCTCGCGCGCATCTGGGCGACCAGGAGCGACTATCAGCATGGCTTCATCATTGTGCTGGTTTCGCTCGTGTGGCTATGGCGATCGTGTCAGGCGATCGATGCCGCTGAGGTCAAGCCGGCGCCCTTGGCGCTTACCGGTACGCTAGCTGTCGTCGCGTGCTGGCTCGTTGCCTATCGGGCGAACAGCGAGCTCATGCAGCAGCTTCTCTTTCCGATCATTGTGCTGTTCGCGATCTGGGCTGCCATCGGTTGGAATGCGTTACGCCACGCCATCCCGCCCATCGCCTATTTGTACTTCGCCATTCCGATCTGGGACCACGCGATTCCTCTATTGCAGACGCTGACCACGCACGTGGCCGAGGGGGTGCTCGGATTCATGGGCGTGCCGACGCAAGTGGAGGGACATCATGTGGAGATTCCCGCGGGTCAGTTCAGCATCGTCGAAGGCTGTAGCGGCGCTCGCTACTTCATCACCGCACTTGCGTTTGCGTCTTTGGCGGGCGCCTTGCAGCCGGTTCGCGGCCGCAAGTTCATTGCCTTGATCGCCATTGCTGTCGCGGCGGCACTCGTGACCAATTGGTTGCGCGTGATCATCGTCATCTACGCCGGGCACGTGACGAACATGCAGCACTATTTCGTGGCAGTCGAGCACAGGTCGCTCGGCTACGTGATGTTCGCGCCGTTGTTGATTGCGATCGTTGTCGCAGCGCGCTGGCTCGGTCGAAAGGCGTCGACGGCTGGAAGAGTCACCCCCGACTCGAACGCTCGCGTGGGGGGCAAATCATGGATTGCTTCTGCGATTCTCTTGGCGTTACCGGTGTTCGCGTGGGCATTGCCGACGAGAGGCCAAGACGTACGACCTTCGCTGCACGCGCTGCCGGTCATGACTGGCGATTGGCAAGGTCCGCTTCCTGCCGATCCCGCTTGGACTCCCGAGTATGCGTACGCGGCAGACGAGCGACGTGCAAGCTACAGTGGCGACGGCCAACGCGTGGAAGTCTATTTGAATGTCTTCGGCGTGCAGTCGCCCGGACGGGAACTGATCTACCACTCGAACTCTATCGCGCCCGCGAAGCACTGGACGCTCATCAGGCGTTATCCACGCGGTAAGGCCGTACCGCCGTCCGAAGTCGTCTCGGATGCGAGCGGTTCACGTTGGGTGGTTGCGCAGGCTTATGTCGTCGGCGGGCATGTGACCGAGCATCCTGCAATCGCGCAGATCTTCTACGGTGTGAACGCGGTAGTGCGGCCGGTTCCGGCGGGAACGCTCGCAACAGCAAGCGCCTGCGTTCCAGATTGCGATGTCGCAAGGCAACGTCTCGAAGCGTTCTGGGCGAGCAGCACGCAAGTGCTCGTCGACACGATTCCCAAGAAACTATGACATCTCAGCGGATGGCTCCCATGAGAGATCTCGGTCTGACAATGGCTCGTTCGAAGGACGCTCGGTTGCGGCGACTGGCTGCATTCGCGACGCTTTGCTCCATCGTCCTGCTCGGTGGCTGCGACGCGTTCGTCAGTGCCGATACTCGCGTGAATCGCGCACACGAGTATCTCGCGCAAGGCGAGTTCCGGCCCGCTATGGCTGAGCTCAAGAAGGCGTTGCAGCGCGATCCGGAACATGTCGATGCACGTCTGGCGCTTGCGGATCTGAATTTGTGGCTCGGCGACCTCGATTCGGCACAGAAGGAGCTGGAGCGTGCGCTTGCGGGAGGCGCCTCAGGTGAAGAGGTCAGCTTACTGCAGACGCGGCTGCTGGTTGCGCAAGGCCGTTTCGATGATCTCGAGAAACTCTTGGAGGAGATCGAATTGCCCGAGGCCCATCGCCTCGTGCTCGAAAGCAAGATTGCATCCGCTCGTGGCGATCTCGAGGCGGCCGAGCAAAAGCTTCACGGTGCATTGCGAGCCGCTCCCGGGGATCCGGAAGCTTCGTACGAATTGGCGCGTCTGGCTGTCGGCAAAGGCGAAGGCGATGCGGCGCTTGAATTGGCGGAACGTATCGGTCCGGATCCGGACTATCGAGCGCGGGCGTTCATGCTACGCGGTCTCGTGTTCATGGACCGCGGACGCTTTGAGGAGGCCCGCGATGCCTTGACTCAGGCGCAGCAGACGGGTCAGCGGCTGCCGGCACAGGAACAGTTGGTGATTGCCACAGCGCGGACGGAGGCGAACCTTGCATTGAACGACATCGAGTCAGCAGAGCGCGCTCTGGGCGGCGTGACTCGCTGGGGAGGGAACTCGCTGATCGCTCATTACCTGCGCGCGCGCATTGCGATGTTGAAGAGCGAATACTCCGTGGCCGTGAGCGAGTGCCAGCGCATCCTGGCGGAGCAGCCGAATCACACTCAGGCACAGATCCTTTTGGCCGCCGCGCATCTCGCGCAAGGTTCCACTGAACAAGCGAACGATGTGCTGACACGAGTGCTGGCGAGGAATCCGGAGAACGTCGCTGCGCGCAAGCTCCTCGCGCAAGTGCATCTGCGTCGCGATCGTCCCGAAGAAGCGCGGCGAGTGTTATCCGCCGGTGGAGTGGACGCTCAATCGGATGCAGATATCGCTTGGTTGATGGGTACCGCGCTCATGCGCCGAGGAGATGCTGTCCGCGGCCTGGAGCATCTCGAGCGAAGCTTCGAAGCGAATCCGGAAAATCAAGTCCGGCGGTTGGAACTTGCGAGTGCCTACATCGGAGCCGGCATGCCGGACAAGGCCAGCAAGCTGCTCGAGGATGGTTCGTTCGATGCTGCCTTGGATTCTCGGGCAAAGGCACTGCAGGTGCTGGCGACAATCTCGGGCAAGCCGGTCGATCAAGGTCGCCGCGAGGTCAAAGAGCTGGTTGCCCGACACGATTCGGATCCTGTGCTCGCGGCGCTCGCAGGCGACTATCTTGCGCGGAGCGGCGACCGTGCAGAAGCACGTCGGGTGCTCGACAAAGCGATCCAGCTGGATCCCCAAGCTGTGCCGCCGCGATTCACCTTGGCGAGACTCGAAGCGCAGGTGGGCAACCTGGCCGGCGCGGAGCAACAGCTCCTCGAAATCGTGAAGTTGGACGCGAAGCATGAGCCTGCGCGGTTAGCGCTCGCGGAGATCGCTTGGCGCAAGGGTGAGCGGGCGAATGCAAGAAAGCAGTTGGAAGAGACGATCTCGGCCGATCCTGCGGCCGTTGAAGCTCGTTTGCGTCTTGCGCAATTGGCCTTCCTCGAAGGCGATGCCGCCCGCGCACGAAGCCTGCTCGATCAGGCCCTGGAAGTGGCGCAGAACCGCAGCGCCGCACTAACAGCCACGGGGAGGATTCTCGCTCGTGCCGGGTTCACGGACGAAGCGTTCGTTCGTTTCCGCGAGGCGACCGCTGCCGGCTGGTCCGACGCAATTCTCGCGTCGGCACAGTTGCATGCCGAGCTCGGGCAGCTCAAAGAGGCGCGCAATGTGCTCGAGAACGCTCTCCGGTCGCGGCCGGACTGGCGCGAGGCGAATCAGCTGCTGGTCACGTACGAGGCGCGTGATGGGCAAGTGGCGCGCGCATTGGAACGCGCCAAGAAGCTCGCCAAGGATGCCTCGCCAGTGGAGCTACACGTGCTCGAAGGGGATCTTTACGCGCTCGCCGGCGACCGTAACCAGGCAATCGCTGCGTATCAGGCAGCTCAAAAGTTGCAACCGAACGGCGGGCTCGCGCTCAAGATCTTCAACGTCAAGCGAGCCGTCGATCCGGCGGGCGCAGCAAGCGAGCTGCAACGGTGGCTCGAGAGAGCGCCGGGCGATGCGAACGTGCGCAGCGTACTCGCCACGCACTACGAGGCCATGGGCGAGCGCGAACGCGCGATCAAAGAATACGAGCAATTGCTTGCAGCCGGGCGCATCAGCCCAGCGATGATGAACAACCTGGCCTGGGCCCTGCACGAGAAGGGTGACGGCCGGGCGCTGGAATTGGCCAAGCGCGCGTACGAAGCCGCGCCACATTTCCCTGAGATTGCGGACACCTATGGCTGGATCCTAGTCCAGATGGACAAGGTGCCAGAAGGGCTGGACGTGTTAGAAAGAGCGCTGGCAAGCGCGCCCGGAAACCCCGAGATCCAATACCACGCAGCCGTGGCGTACGCGAAATCGGGGAATAATGCGCGTGCGACCGAGCTGCTGAAGCAGGCGTTGCAATCGAGCGAGGCGTCTCCGTGGCGTGCGCCGGCAGAGCAGCTCCTGCGTTCCATTTCTGCCAAGAGCTGAGCCGGAAATACAGACGATGAAGCGTCCAACATCGACGATTGCTCGAGCCGCGAAGCTGCCTTCTTTGGCGGCTTTCGTTCTTGCCGCGGCCGTTCTTTGGTTGGCGGCGGCTGTTGCCATTGCCCAAGACGGCTCATCCGCGCCGGGAGCGCCCGAGGCAACCCAAGGGACGACAGACCCGCAGTACATCATCGGCCCCGGAGACACGATCCAGGTGTTCGTTTGGCGCAATCCGGAGCTGTCCGTGACCGTGCCTGTCCGTCCGGACGGAAAGATCTCGACGCCGTTGGTCGAGGATATGGTCGCGGTGGGCAAGACCTCGTCGCAGCTTGCCCGGGACATCGAAAAAGTCCTGTCCGAGTACATCCGCAGTCCGCAAGTCAACATAATCGTCACGAACCCCGTCAGCACGTTTAGTCAAGTCAAGGTCATCGGAGCCGTTGCCAGTCCCCAGTCCGTACCCTACCGGGAGGGGCTCACGGCGCTCGACGTCGTGCTCGCAGTGGGAGGTCTTACCGAATTTGCGGCGGGCAACCGTGCCAAAATCGTTCGCAAGGACGAGTCGGGTAAGACAACTGAGATCAAAGTCCGTCTCGAGGCACTCGTCCGTAAAGGTAAGATTTCAGAGAACGTCCCCATGCTCCCGGGAGATGTGTTGATTGTTCCTGAATCCTTCTTCTAAGGCGCCGTGCAACAGAGACCAGCTGACGTGCAAGAACAGATCGTTAGGATCCTGGACATCATCCGGGGGAGTTGGCGCTTCCGCTGGATCGGGCTCGCTGCGGCCTGGGCGATCTGTATTGCCGGCTGGGCTTATGTATTCACCATTCCGAACGTCTACGAGGCGAAGGCGCGGGTCTATGTCGACTCGCAGACTGTTCTCGGGCCGTTGCTGCGCGGACTGGCGCTCGATCCGAACGTCGAATCCGAATTGTCTGTCGTGCGCCAGGCGCTGCTGAGCCGGCCGACGCTCGAGACTGTGGCTCGAAAGACGGATCTAGATCTCCGGGCGACAACGCCGGAACAGCGCGAGGCACTACTCAACTCTCTACAAGAGCGCATCCAAGTTGCGACTGAAACGCGCTCGCGAAGCAGGCCCTCGACAGACGGCTTGTACAGCATCACTTTCCAAGACGTTCGCCGCGACAAAGCGCTTGCTGTCGTCGAAACGTTGTTGAACACCTTCGTCGAAGAAACGCTGGGCACGAAGCGCACCGGACAAGAATCGGCGCAACGGTTTCTCGACGATGAGATCGCACAGCTCGAGCTGCGTCTGACCGAGGCTGAGAATCGGCTCGCGGAATTCAAGAAGCGCAACGTCGGCTTGATGCCGGGCCAGCGCGGCGACTATTTCGCGCGCTTGCAGGCCGAAATGGAAGGCGTTGGGGAAGTGCGAAGAGCCTTGAGTCTTGCTGAAAGTCGCCGCGCGGAGTTGCAACGGCAGCTTTCTGGCGAGGATCCGTTCCTGTTCGGATTCGGTGCGCCGGTGGCGCCCGCAGACGGGGAGGTCGGCGATCTGACGTACCGCATCCAGGAAATGGAGACGAGACTGCAAGAGATGTTGCTCCGGTACACGGAGAAGCATCCTGAAGTCGTCGCGTTGCGCGCCACGATCGACGAGATGAGAGCTCGCCAGCAGGAAGAACTTGCAAGGATTTCGAGCGGACAGCGCGCCACCGGGAGCATGGCATCGTCACTCAAGAGTAATCCTGTCTATCAGGCGATCCAGTCCGAGATCAAGCGCACAGAGGTGCAACTCGCTGAGTTGCGGCAGGATCTAGCGCAGCGCAATGCGCGTGTGAGCGAATTGCAGCGGCTCGTCGATACCGTGCCGGAAGTCGAAGCAGAGCTCGCCAGATTGAACCGCGACTATGAAATCACGAGATCGCGTTACCTAGAGCTCGTTGAACGACGAGAGACGGCCAAGTTGTCCGAGAGCGCCGAAAAACAAGGAGTCGTGAAATTCCAGGTCATCGATCCCCCTGTCGTCGGACTTCAACCGGTTGCGCCAAATCGGCCGATCCTGTTCGTGATGGTTTTGATGGCGGGTCTCGCGGTTGCCGGCGGATTGATGTTCCTGCTCGATCAGTTGCGTCCGGTTTATCAGAACGTCCGGGTTCTTGCTGAACGAACGGGGCTGCCGGTCTTGGGCGCTGTCAGCCGCACCTGGCTGCCGGGACAAAAAGCTGCTGCTCGAAGGAATCTTCTTGGGTTCTCGGGTGCAGCCGCACTGTTGGTTCTGGCGTGCCTATTTTTCGTCGTTGCTAACGAGCCCCTGATGCGTTTCGCACAGCGTATTTTGGGTCCCGCGTGAGGTCAGCGTGAGTCTCGTAGAAAAAGCGCTTCAGAAGATGCAGGCGAGCGACCGCGCTCGGAAAGAGGGACTGCAGGTCCCTCCGGCCCCAATCGGCCGCGTTGTTTCGGTAGCTCACGTTGCACAGCATGTGACGCCGGAGCCGCCCAAGCCTGTGGTGGTCGATCCGAATCGCGTCGTCAAAGTGGATCGAGACGCGCTGCGTGCATCCGGTTTGTTGCCGCCGCCCGACCAGGAGCGGGAAATTGCGGATCAATATCGCGCCATCAAACGGCCTTTGATCAAAGCTGCATTCAATAGCGACGTCCCAGACGGATCGCTGCCGCAACTCATCATGATTGCGAGTGCCGTACCGGGGGATGGCAAGACCTTTACGGGTATCAATCTCGCATTCAGCATCGCGCGCGAGAAGGATCATTCCGTGATCCTGGTGGACGGCGATGTCATCAAGCCGCATGTGAGTAAGCTGTTCGGCGTGGACATGGAGCCAGGGCTGCTCGACGTGCTGAGCAATCCCGATCTCGATGTGAGATCGGTCATTCTGCCGACAGACATTCCCGGGCTGAGCATTCTTCCGGCGGGAACGCCTTCGGATACCGCAACCGAGTTGCTTGCGAGCGCCAGAATGGCTGAAGTCGCGGCGCAGCTTGCGACCGTTCAACCGCGCTGTATCGTGCTGTTCGACTCTCTGCCGATCTTGCTGACGAGCGAGTCGCGCGTGCTGACTACGCTCGTGGGTCAAATCGTGCTCGTCGTGAAAGCAGGCGTGACCCCGCAGCACGCCGTGGACGAAGCATTGGCGGCCATCGGCGAGGACAAGAAGATCTGGTTGGTGTTGAATCAGGCGGAGTTGTCCGGTCCGATCGGTTATTACTACGGCTATCGCTACGGCTATCGCCCCTACAAGGACTACGGGTTCGCAGCCGACAACGAAGCACAATCCGTTCAAGCCATCGGCGCCTGAGCGCTTCAGCCAGGAGCAGGGGGCGGTTCAATGTGTTCACGAATGATTCGAGTGCTCGCGGTTTCCGTAACGGCGAGCGCTTTGCCGGCGTTGGCTGTTGCCCAAGGCGTGCCGCGGACGACCGAAACTTTCTGGACAGTCGAGGCCGGTGCGGAGTACACGGACAACGTTGGCCGCGCATCCGAGGATGAGCAGTCCGAAACCGTGGGCACGGGAACGATCGCTTTTGGTTTGGCCACGGTTCGGCGACGACTCGATGCGGATATCACCGGACGGCTCGAGTACCGCGAATACTTCGACAGCGCATTCGATAGCGAAATCGTCGGCGGCGTGAGAGGTGCAGTCCTGTTCACGCTCATACCAGAGCGGTTTACATGGGTTGTCACCGACAACTTCGGGCAGATCTCCAACGACAGGCGCCTCGTAGACAACCCCGACAACAGGCGGGACATCAACTACTTCTCGACCGGTCCGGATGTGACGTTGCCACTCGGTCAACGCACGTTCGTGCAAGTGTCGGGTCGCTATTCCGACACCTATTACGAGGGCGAGAGCACAGATTCGACCATGCTCACGGGATCACTGGCGCTGATCCGGCAGTTGTCGACGTTCACGAGCATTTCGTTGAACGGCTCCTCGTCCGACGTCGATTACGATGACGAGCTCATCCAGGACTATCGCATCGATCAGGCTTTTCTGCGTTGGTCGACTGTCAACGAGCGGTCTAGCTTTGTGCTCGACGGCGGCTATAACCAGGTCGACGACGGTACGAACTCGTCTGGTGGTGTGCTGGCACGCCTTGAGCTTTCCCAATCTGTTGCAGCTCGCTCGCGTATCGGCCTGAACGTGGGTACCGAATTCGTGACGACAGGATTGGGCTTTCGCCGAGTTCAGGAGATCACGGGCGTCGATCCCGGAACGGGTGATGCAATCGCGACGCGCGATGCGTATCAGATGGACTATGCGTATCTCACATGGACGACGGATCGGGTACGGAGCTCTTTCTCGGTAACTCTGAGCGCTCGATCGGAAAGTCACGAGGTGGAAACTCTCGACGATCGCGATCTATATGGAGCTGCATTGCGGCTGTCGAGACACCTGACGCCCCGCTTGGACGGCTCGCTCACGGCCAGCTATACGAAGGAAGAGCTGGTCAACGAGAACTTCTCGTTCGACGAGTGGCATGTCGGCGTTGGCCTTAGCTGGCTCGTGGGTCCAAGCTTGTCAGTGCGGTTGCGCCTGGAGCACTTCGAAGGATCGAGCGATGGCGGAGTGCGCGAGTTCGACGAGAATCGGGCCTATCTTGGCCTGGCATATACGCGCCGTAGGTGACGATATGAGTCAGCGAGCGGCGATCACCAATGCGATGACCGTGGACGTGGAAGAGCACTTCCACGTGACAGCGTTCTCAGGCTCGCTCAAACGCGACGATTGGCCGCGCATGGAGTCGCGGGTCGAGCGCAACACGCGTCGGCTGCTGGATTTGTTCGCTCGTCGCGGCGTAAGAGTGACGTTCTTCGTCCTCGGCTGGGTTGCGGAGCGGCATCCTGATCTTATTCGCGAACTGCATCGCGCGGGACATGAGATCGCATGTCACGGGCTCACGCACGAGCTCGTGTACAAACAGACTCCTGAGATCTTTCGCGAGGAGACGCGGCGGTCGAAGAATCTGCTCGAGGATCTAACAGGCACGAAGGTGCGCGGCTATCGTGCTGCGACGTACTCGATCACGTCGAGTTCGCTTTGGGCGCTCGATATCCTCGAGGAGCTGGGATTCGAATACGACTCGAGCGTGTTCCCGGTAAGGCACGATCTCTACGGCATGCCCGGTACGTCGCGCAAGCCTTATCGCGTGGCCTCCGGACGCCTCATCGAAGTACCGCTCACGACGACGAGGATTCTCGGCCAGGAGCTCCCATGCGCAGGCGGCGGCTACTTCCGGCTATTGCCGTACTCGGTGTTCCGCTGGGCACTGCGGCGGACGAACGCAGAGGGCCTGCCGGCCGTCTTCTACCTTCATCCATGGGAGATCGATCCCGACCAGCCTCGTGTCGATGCACCGTGGCGCTCGCGTTTCCGGCACTACACCAACTTGCATCGGACGGAGCGACGACTCGAAGCGCTGCTCGACGATTTCCGCTGGGCTGCGATGGAAGATGTGTTTCTTAGCGCATCGGCGGCCGAGTATTCACCGGTGCTGGATCGCGCGTTGGCGGGGAGCTCGGTGTGAACCCGGCTCACGCTCAAATCACGACATCTCCGCATTTTCCGCCGACACAATCGCCGATATCGATCGAACGAATTGGCGATGAGGTCGCCGCGGAGTGGGACGCGTACGTCAACCGCTGTCCACAGGCCTCGATTTATCACTTCTATCTCTGGCGCAAGCTGATTCGCGATCTGTTCGGCCACGAGAGCCACTACTTCGTGGCGCGCGGCGGCGATGGCCGGATCTGCGGTGTATTGCCTGCAGTGCGGCTGCGCAGCCTGTTGTTCGGCGATTTCATGGTCTCGATGCCGTACTTCAACTACGGTGGTCCGGCCGCCGACAGTTCGGCGATCGCGCAGGCGCTCAACGAGGCCGCTGCGCGATGCGCGGAGTCGCTTGGCGTGTCCCATCTCGAGTTGAGATGTACCGCTCCCGTTATGGCGGACTGGCCGACTAGAACCGACAAGGTAGCCATGCTCCTGGAGTTGCCGGATTCGGCGGAGGCGCTGAGCAAGCGGCTCGGGGCGAAAGTGAGATCGCAGATCAAGCGCCCGATTCGAGAGGGCGCAGTCGCGGTGAGCGGCGGTGCGGAGCTGCTCGATGACTTCTACGCCGTTTTCTCACGCAACATGCGCGATCTCGGGACGCCCGTTTATTCGCGTGCCTTCTTCGCGACCATTCTCGAGGCGTTGGGTCCGAAGGCGAAGTTGTTTGCAGTTCGCCTGAATGGCTCGCCAGTCGCAGCGTCGTTCGTCATTCGCCATCGCGACAGCTTGGAGGTTCCGTGGGCCTCGTCGCTGCGGGAGGCGAACCCGATTGGCGTCAACATGCTTCTCTACTGGAGCATGCTCGAGTACGCGTGCGCCGAGCATTGCACGGTGTTCGATTTCGGAAGGTCGACCGTCGATGCCGGTACGTATCGTTTCAAGAAGCAGTGGGGGGCGCAGCCGCATCAACTGCATTGGCAGTACTGGATGCGCGGCGGCGGCGCACCGCCGATGCTCAATCCCTCGAATCCGAAGTACCGCCTGGCCGTCTCCGTGTGGCGGCGTCTCCCGCTCGCTGTGACGAATCGGCTTGGACCGCTGCTGGTGCGGAATCTGCCGTGAAAGGTAGACAGGCAGGATTTCGTGATCGGCGTCGTGGGCGGCGGTGCCCTTATGTGGGAACGTGAGCGATCCGACTAACGTCCACTGGCACCGTCAATCAACCGAACTAGAGTCGTCAGCTCGCATATGTGCGGAATAGTAGGCATGGTCCGGAGCGCGGGCGGTCCTCCGCTGTCGCTCGATGATGTGCGGCGGATGGCGGCTCTGATCGAGCATCGTGGACCCGACGACGAAGGTTTTCACGCAACGCCGGACGTCATCCTGGGGATGCGGCGTCTGTCGATCATCGATCTGGTCGGCGGCCATCAGCCGATCGCGAACGAGGACGAGACGCTCTGGGTCGTTTGCAACGGCGAAATCTACAACTTCCGCGAGCTGCGCGACGAGCTCAAGCGCTCGGGCCACACGTTTCGAACCGGCAGCGATGTCGAAGTGGTCCTGCACTTGTATGAAGAGCTGGGGGTACGGTTCCTGGAACGGCTGTCCGGCATGTACGCGATCGCGCTATGGGACGAGCGTCGCAAGCGTCTCGTGTTGGCGCGCGATCGAATGGGTCAAAAGCCGCTCTACTATCGCGTTCTCGACGGTGCGTTGCAGTTCGCTTCCGAGGTGAAGTCGCTCACCGCCGTCTCCCCGCGAGGCTGCGAGTTGGACCTCGCCGCGGTACGCGACTATCTGTCGTTGGGTTACGCGATTGCGCCCAAGACCATCTTCAAGGGTGTGCAGAAGCTCGCGCCCGCATCGGCACTCATTTGGGAGCCGTCCGGCATCCGCGTCGAGCGCTATTGGCAGATTCCGGACCGCGTCCGCCGGGACATGAGCGAAAGCGCATGGACCGATGCAATTCGTACCGAGCTGCAACGTGCGGTGACGGATCATATGGTGAGCGATGTGCCCATCGGTGCGTTCCTGTCGGGCGGCATCGATTCGAGCGCGGTGGTCGCACTCATGGCGCAATCGAGCGATGCGCCGGTCAACACCTATTCGATCGGATACGGCGGTCCGGGCGCTGCAAGCTATTTCAACGAGCTCGCCTTTGCGGACATCGTGGCGCGGCGCTACCGCACGAACCATCGAGAGATTCTCGTCTCACCGAATGTGGCGACGTTGCTGCCGAAGCTGCTGTGGCACGTCGAAGAGCCGATTTCAGACAGCGCGATCGTTACGACGTACCTCGTCGCCGAGCTTGCTGCGAAGAGCGTGAAAGTGATTCTTTCCGGCGTCGGCGGAGACGAGCTCTTCGCCGGCTATCGTCGTTATCTCGGCGATCATTATCAGCGCCGTTATCAAAGGTTGCCGCGTTGGGTGCGAACGCAGGTCATTCGTCCGTTGGCTGCTGCGCTGCCGAGCGGTCGCGGCAGTCGATTCATGGATCTGGCGCGATATGCCAAGAGGTTCGTGGCGGCAAGCGAGCTGCCATGGGCGCAGCAGTATCGCGAGTTCGTCGAGATATGCACGAGAGATCGATTGAGCACGCTGCTCGTGAACGGCGCAGAGCGAGTAAGCGACTTCGATCGTCTGGCAGAAGCAGAAACAGCGGACGACCCGTTGCTGCGCCTGATGCGCATCGATGCGCAGACACAGCTCCCGGAAGATCTGCTCTTGCTCACCGACAAGATCACGATGGCGACGTCCATCGAATGCCGCGTGCCGTTTCTCGATCATCGACTGGTGGAGCTTGCCGCACAGATTCCCGCCGAGCTCAAGATGCGCAACGGCGAGCTGAAGTACCTTCTCAAGCGGGCTCTGGTCGACGTCTTGCCGCCGGAGATCCTCGACCGTAGCAAGCGAGGCTTCGGTGCGCCGATAGGCTCATGGCTGAAGAGCGAGTTGGAGCCGTTGCGCCGCGTGCTGCTCGGCAAGTCGACCGTGGAGTCGCGCGGTGTGCTGTCGTGGCCGGAGGTTCAATCGGTGATCGAGGCACACGACCAAAGTCGGGAAGATTTCACCGATCTGCTGCTCGCGATGATGAATCTCGAGCTTTGGTGCCGTCTGTTCATCGATGGACGCGATGCGCTCGATGTCGGCGGCGAGTTGTCGGAATTGTTGGCAGCCTGAAGCGATGAGCTCGGCCGAGGATCGAACGTCGGACCTTCGGGATGTGCCGCAACCTGCGGCGCCGGCCTCACAGCGTTCGTCGGTTTTCGCACCGGCAACGACGGTAGCAAAAGGCAAGTCATCCCGGCCGCTGATCGCCCACATCGTGTTCAGGCTCGATTACGGCGGGATGGAGAACGGCCTGGTCAACCTCGTCAACAATCTGCCTGAAAGCGAGTTCGAACACGCGATCATCGCGCTCACCGAAGCATCGGATTTCAAGGCCAGGATTCGTCGATCTGATGTACGCGTATTCGAGCTCCAGAAGCGGCCGGGAACGGACGTGTCCTCGTACGTGAGGCTCTGGAAGCTGCTTCGTTTGTTGCGGCCCGTTGTGGTGCACACGCGCAATATCGGTCCGATGGACTGCCAGTTCGTTGCGTGGCTCGCGGGTGTTCCGAAACGCATTCACGGCGAGCATGGCTGGGACGTGCACGATCCGGACGGCGTCAATCGCAAGTACATTTTCCTGAGGCGTGCTTTGAATCCGTTCGTTCAATCGGTGGTCGCCGTGTCGCGCGATCTCGAACGATGGCTGGTCGAACGCGTGGGAATCCCTGCAGCAAAAGTGCGGCACATCTGTAACGGCGTCGACACGCAACGATTTTATCCGGACAGGAGTCCGGCGAGACGTTCGTGTCTGCCGGCCGATCGCTTTCCGTCTTCGAGCGTCGTGATCGGTTCGGTGACGCGACTATCGGCCATCAAGGATCCTCTCAATACGGTGCAGGCCTTCTTGAAGGCGCGCAAGTCGCTCGTCGCGGCGGGTCGCGACGTACGCCTCGCTCTGATCGGCGACGGACCGCTCATGGGGGCCGTACAGGCAGAGATTGCCGCCGCAGGCGAAGGTGACGCCGTATGGCTTGCCGGCAGTCGCGACAACGTAGCCGAGTTGATGAGGTCTTTCGACGTCTTCGTGCTCGGCTCGCAACGCGAAGGCATCTCGAACACGGTGCTCGAAGCCATGGCGAGCGGCTTGCCTGTCATCGCGAGCGCGACCGGCGGGAATCTCGAGTTGATCGAAGACGGCGTCACCGGAGCGTTTGCACCGCCCGGGGATTCGCAGGCGCTTGCTGCCCTGATCGAAAGATATGCGGCCGATGAACGGCTTCGCGAGGCGCACGGCGCCGCCGCTCGAGAGCGCTGCGAGCGCCTGTTCTCGCTGAATCGCATGGTCGAGCAGTATCGCGACCTGTACCGAACTCATTGCGGATTCTCAATGGAAACGGCCTGATGTGCGGCATTACCGGCATCGTAGATCTCACCGGACGTCGACCGATCGAGGAACGGGTGCTGCGCGCGATGAACGCGCGCCTGTCTCACCGAGGCCCGGACGGCGACGGTTTTCATATCGAGCCAGGTGTCGGCTTCGGCCATCGACGGCTCTCGATCATCGACCTGGAGGGCGGACGCCAGCCGCTCTACAACGAGGATCACACGGTCGTCGTCACGTTCAATGGCGAGATCTTCAACTTCATGGAGATCGAGCGGGATCTCATTCAGCGCGGGCATACATTCCGCACGCGTTCCGACACGGAAGTGATCGTGCATGCCTGGGAGGAGTGGGGCGAGAAGTGTGTCGACCGCTTCAATGGCATGTTCGCCTTTGCCGTCTGGGATGCACGCAAGCAACATCTGTTCATCGCGCGCGATCGACTGGGCGTAAAGCCGCTGTACTACTGCGTGCTTCGCGACAAGCGCATCGTGTTCGGTTCGGAATTGAAGGCATTGCTCGAACATCCCGACGTGCCGCGGCGCATGGATCCGCAAGCCATCGAAGAGTACTTCACGTTCGGCTACGTACCCGATCCGAAAAGCATCTATCTCGACATCAAGAAGCTCGAGCCAGGCTGCTATTTGAGCATACGTCGCGGGGCAAACTCGATCGATCCCGTGCGTTATTGGGACGTGCCGCTGTTCGGCCAGCGCAATTCTGGAGATCCCAACCGATGGGAAGCGGAGCTGCGCGAGCGTCTGCAAGAAAGCGTGCGCAAGCGCCTCGTCTCAGACGTGCCGCTCGGCGCGTTCCTGTCCGGCGGTATCGACTCGAGTGCGGTCGTCGCCATGATGCGCGAGATCGGCGTCGACAACCTGCTCACGTGCTCGATCGGATTCAAGGAGCCGCGTTACGACGAGTCGCAGTACGCGCAAATGGTCGCGACTGCGAAGCAGACGGACCACAAGACCGAGATCGTCGAGGCATCCGACTACCACCTCTTGGATCAGCTCGTCGATATCTACGACGAGCCTTACGCCGACAGCTCTGCCATACCGACCTATCGTGTATGCCAACTCGCGCGACGGCACGTCACGGTCGCACTGTCTGGTGACGGAGGCGATGAGAATTTCATCGGCTATCGTCGTTACAAGCTTTTTGCTATGGAGGAGCGGCTGCGCAGCCGCATACCGCTTGGCATCCGTCGCAGCGTCTTCGGCGCGCTCGGACGTTGGTATCCGAAGCTCGATTGGGCGCCGAGAATATTCCGGGGCAAGACCACGTTCCAGGCGTTGGCACGCGACTCCGTCGATGCGTATCTGCACGGCGTATCGCATGCGACCGAGGAGATGCGCGAGCTGCTGTTCAGCGACAGCTTCAAGCGCGAACTGCAGGGATATCGCGCGCGCGAGGTTTTCCATGGATACGTCAAGGACAAGTCGTTCGACGATGCGCTTTCGCTGGTTCAATACCTCGACTTCAAGACCTATCTGCCGGGAGACATCCTGACGAAGGTCGATCGCGCCAGCATGGCGCACAGTCTGGAAGTGCGAACGCCGTTCCTGGACTACGAGTTCGTCGAGTGGGTGGCGCGGTTGCCGTCGGAGATCAAACTGAAAGGCCAGGAAGGCAAGTATCTGCTGAAGAAATCCCTCGAACCTCTGCTGCCGCGCGAAGTGCTGTATCGATCCAAGATGGGCTTTGCCGTGCCCATCGACATCTGGTTCCGCGGATCGCTACGCAATCACATTGCAGACGTCGTGACGGGCGAAAGACTGGCTCAGTGCGGCGTGTTCGATCCTGCGCGGCTGCGCAAGATCGTCGACGACCATCAATCCGGACGGCGGGATTACAGCGCAACGCTCTGGTCGCTGCTGATGTTCGACGGTTTTCTGCAAAAGGAAGGTGCGACCGGTGCGTCTGAAGGGTCGCTGGAACGGCGCGTAGGAGCGGCCTGACCTGCAGATCTCGTATGCGGATTCTCACCTTCACCAATCTCTACCCGAGTGCCGCGCTTCCCAGGCATGGCATTTTCGTGGAGCACAGATTGCGTCAGCTCGTGAATACTGGCGCGGTGCGGGCGAGAGTCGTAGCGCCCATTCCTTGGGTACCGTTCAAGTCTCGCCTCCTTGGCCAGTACTCGGCTTATCGCGACGTACCGGCGCGGGAGTTGCGCCATGGCGTGGAGATCTACCGCACGCGATTCCTGGCCATTCCGAAGCTCTCCAGCTGGCTCAATCCGTTTGCAATGGCACTGGGCGCGCTGCGAACGGTGCGCGCGCTCCGAAAGCAGGAAGACTTCGATGTCATCGACGCGCACTTCGTCTATCCGGATGGCGCCGCCGCTGTGCTCATCGGCAAATGGCTCAATAAGCCGGTGGTCGTGTCCGCTCGCGGTACCGATATCCACACCTTTCCGAACTACTCCGTACCGCGTCGGTGGATCCGGTGGGTGTTGCGGGAAGCGAATGCACTGGTCGGCGTATCCGCTTCGCTTGGCAAGCGACTCGAAGAGCTGGGGGCTCCAGCCGACAAGGTATCCGTGCTGCGCAATGGCGTCGATCTGAATCTGTTCTCGCCGAAAGATCGAATGGCGCTCCGGGACGAGCTCAATCTGCGCGGCCCGCTGTTGCTCTCTGCCGGTCACCTCGTAGCCGACAAAGGCCATCAGTTCGTGATCGAAGCGCTTGCCCAACTGCCCGGCGTAAATCTGGCGATCGTGGGTGAAGGCCCCATGCGTGCCGAGCTGCAGACACTCGCATCGCGCCTTGGCGTCTCCGGCAGGATCACCTGGACCGGCAACATCGATCAGCCCACGTTGGCCAAGTACTACGCCGCTGCGGACATGACGATTCTCGCGTCCAGAGCGGAAGGTATGCCGAACGTCTTGTTGGAGAGCGTAGCCTGCGGAACGCCAGTCGTGTCGACCAACGTCGGTGGAGCGGGCGAGGTCGTGGATTCGCCAGATGCCGGCGTGCTCATCCAGGAACGTTCGGCGCAGGCCATCGCTGCGGCCGTCCGCGAGCTGATGCAAGATCCGCGTCCCCCAGCTGCGGTTCGTCGCCACGCAGAGCGGTTCTCGTGGACTGCGACCACGGAGGGACTGATCTCGTTGTTCCAGCGAGTGGCTGCGCCAACATGCGACTCATCTGCGGCTGAGAATCGCTCCGTGCAGTATCCCGGATAAGCTTCGTTGCTCATGCGTGTCCTTCATGTATTCGATCATTCGTTGCCCGTGCAAAGCGGTTACTCGTTCCGTGGGCACGCCATTCTGCGTGAGCAACGCAAGCTTGGAATCACGACGATCCAGGTGACGAGTCCGAAGCACGGTACGAGTTCCAGCAGTCGCGAATCCGTGGGAGACATCGAATTCTTTCGGGTCGACCCCGGCACGAGCTGGCTCGCCAGGCAGCCGGTATTCAATCAGCTCGACGTGGTCGCGCAGTTGCGCAAAGCGCTGCGCCGTATCGTCGATGAAACGGCGCCCGATCTCATTCATGCCCATTCGCCGTGTCTTACGGCCATGGCTGCGGCCAACTTGGGCAAGCCACTCATCTATGAGCTTCGCTCATCTTGGGAGGATGCAGCGGTGAGCTCCGGCGTCACGACCGAGGGTAGTCTGCGATATCGAGCCTCGCGTTGGCTGGAAACACGAGTCCTGAAGCAGGCCGATCACGTCACGACGATCTGCGAAGGGCTGCGCGAAGAGGCCATTCGTCGAGGTGTTCCTGCAGAACGCATCACTGTCGTGCCGAACGCCGTCGACACCGAGGCATTCCGGCCCAGCATACAAAAGAGCGACGCAGCTCGACGCCAGTTCGGGCTGGAAAACGCCTTTGTACTGGGGTTCATCGGCTCCTTCTTCGCGTGGGAAGGTTTGCCGCTGTTGGTCGAGTCGCTGCCTCTCGTCATTGCTCGGCGCCCCGACGTGAAGCTGCTGCTCGTGGGCGGCGGACCGGATGATGTGACGGTGCGCGCCGCGGTGGAGCGACTGAATCTGCATTCACACGTAATTTTCGCTGGCCAAGTCAAGCACGATGCAGTGGCCGCGATCTACGATGCCGTGGACGTGCTCGTTTATCCGCGCACGCCGATTCGGCTCACCGAGATGGTCACGCCGCTGAAGCCGCTGGAAGCCATGGCGCTGGGTAAGGTGTTCATCGCCTCGGATGTGGGCGGTCACCGCGAGCTCGTGCGTGATCGCGAAACAGGTGTGCTGTTCCGAGCCGGCGATCGCGAAGATTTGGCGCGGACGATTCTCGAAGTAGCGGACGACGCTGCATTGCGCGCCCGGCTCGAAGAGGCCGGACCGAAGTTCGTTCGGGAGGAACGAACCTGGGCGAAAGTCGTGGCCCGGTACGTGCCCGTCTATCAGCAGCTTCTCGAACGGCGGAGGGCATCGTGAAGCCGCTTTCGCCGATTTCGGCCGCGCTCATCCGAACACTGGGTGCGGTGTTGGCACCACGCGGTGCGAAAGCCGGGCTGCTGGTGCTCATCTATCACCGTGTACTCGAACGTCCCGATCCATTGCTGCCTGGTGAGCCCGATGCAAATGAGTTTGCGGCGCAGCTCGATCTCATCAAATCGGTGTGCAACATCCTGCCGCTCGAAGAGGCCGTCGATAGGCTGCGCACAGGCTCGTTGCCCTCGCGTGCCGTCAGCATCACGTTCGACGACGGCTACGCGAACAATCGCACGATCGCAGCGCCGCTGCTGCACGCACGCGGAATTCCAGCCACTGTGTTCGTCGCGACCGGGTTTCTCAATGGCGGACGCATGTTCAACGACACGATCATCGAAACCGTACGCCGCGCCGGTGCGGAGCTCGACTTGCGCGAGCTGGGATTGGATCGTTTCGAGCTGGTTGACGACGTCGCGCGACGGAAGGCGATTCAGCAGCTCTTGTCCCAGCTCAAATACTTGCCGCCCGCCGAGCGCATAGCGCGTTCCGAAGCCATAGCAGAAAGAGCTGGCGTTACGCTGCCCGACGACTTGATGATGACCGATATCCAGGTGCGCGAGCTTGGTCGCTTCGGCATATCCGTCGGCGCGCACACGGTCAATCATCCTATCTTGGCCGTCGTGGACGACGATGCGGCTCGGCGCGAAATCGCCGATAGTCGCCATGTATTACGCGAGATGACCGGCGAGTCCGTATCGTTGTTCGCCTATCCGAACGGCCGGCCGAAGACCGATTATGCGCGCGTGCATGCCGGGATGGTTCGCGAAGCCGGTTTCAAGGCGGCGGTATCGACTGCGTGGGGTAGTGCCGGTCCGAATGTGGATGTGTATCAGATCCCACGGATGCTGCCGTGGGATACGCAGCCCCTGAAGTTCGCTGCACGACTGATGCAAACGTACCGAGAGAGACAAGTAGAAGTAGCGTGACGTCGACGTTCATCGGAAACAGGCTTATGCGTTATCTCCATCGCGAGGGGCTCGTGACTCAGGAACGCACACGTCTGTGTCCTGCGCGCGTGTCTTACGCACGAGGGGCCCTCGCTTTCTGAAACGCGTCCGTTCGTCTATTTCCTGTTCTGAACCGTCAGACCTGCGGACAGGGAATCCAGTCGAGCGAGAAAATGATCTGCGTGAACCGGTGGTAAATCCCCGGGCCGGTATCGATGCGGTTCAGATAGCCTGAGCAGATGAGCGCATTGTGTCCGGGCGGATGACGCGAGCCGAAGGGCAGATTGACGTTCGATTGATCCCAGATCTTGGTGTAGCTGGTTTCTCCTTGGTGTGCTGCCCACACCTGCACGAGCGTATCGCGATTGTTGTGTAGCCCTGGTTTAACGTGATAGAGCAGCGTGTCCCAGCCCCCGCTGAAAGCCCAACACGCCCGCGTGGAAAGCGCGTCGAAGTCGCAAACGCCTCCGAACCGTCCCCGCATCTCGGACCCGGGCTGACTGCCGCGGCCGGGCGAATCTCTGCGGAGCCCTATACCCAACGTACGGTACATCGTGAATACATTCCGACCGCCGGCGTAATGGCCCGACACGGTCACGATTTCTTGATCGGTCGCTGATCGGTCGGTTCGCGTGAGGTACAGAAACTTGCCGCCGTTCGCATATTTCAGACGGTTTGGGTCTACCTTTACGCGGATCTGAAGGTAGTACTCCGTTCCGTCGAACTGGCCGGGATACTGGGCGTGATACGAGGCGTGCCCGTAGTACCCGAATGTGTGCTTGGGCGTGATCGCACCCGCTGGCTTTGCCGTCGGATCCCAAGGTCTGGGCTCGATGTGACGCTCATCGGTGGCTCCAGGATCATCCTCGTCCTTGCCATTTCCTGGCCATCCACCTTTCAGCGGACTGAACGGACGCCACCAGCCCTGCACGTTCTCATCGCATTCGTGCCAGATTTCCAGACACGCGCCGCCTGCAATTCCATCGGTCGTGATGCGTCGGATTCGATCTGAGCGGGGAGCGACGCAATCCGGATCGTTGCCGTGACCGTTGAGCCAACGAAACGCATCGACCTCGTGTTCGTTGCGGAAGTCGTGGAACCAGACGACGCCAGGTGCGCGAATGCGCCTTTCCCAGTCGGCTTCTGCTGCGGAAGGCGAGTGATTCGCCGAGTCAAGACAGGCGTTGCCTGTGCGGGAGCATGCGTCGTCCAACAGCGCGGTGCGTGGGAATGCAGCGCTCGCCAATGCAGCTGAAGCAGTTAGAAAATCGCGCCGCTTCATAGCCCTGCTGAGTGGCATGAACCGCAGAGCATCCTGCCGCGTTTGCCGCGGCGTGCAACCGGTCGAACGATGTAAGGGCGGCGGGACTTTTTCGGACGTCCTCTAGAGCCTCACACGCCCGTCTGATGCTCGCGGAACCATTGCTCGAGCATCGCGAAGTTCCAGATCAACACGCCGTAGTAGTGCGCATCGTCCTGGCTGTGCAGTGTGCGTAGCTTGTCGAGGAAGTCCGCGCGCACGATGTGACGGCTGCGAAGGCTCGCGAGATTGTCGTTGATCAATTCGGCCAAGCTCGGCGAGTGCTGTAACCAGACGCCAAACGGCAGGCCGAAGCCGTGCTTGCTCTTGTTGATGATCTCGGCGGGAAGGAAATCCGCCATCGCGTCCTTGTAGAACGAGCGTAGATGCGTGCCGCGCATCTTCATGTCGGCCGGGACCTTCAGCGACAGGTCCACCACGTCCTGATGAAGCATCGGGAAGGACACCTTGACGCCCGCCACCTCGCACATGCGAGTGACTTTACGCAGGTCGTTGTCGGCCAGCGTGAAGTACCAGTCGTAGTACAGCATTTGGTCGACCAACGACGCCTTCGGCGCCGAATGGTAGACCTCCCGCATGCGCTTGACCGGTCCTTCGAGATCGACGGCCGCGATGAAGTCATCGTGGAGGATGGTGCGGAATCCCAGTCGATGCAGGAAGTTCCAGTTCTCGAAGCGGTCCGGAAGCGGTGTCTTGGCTTGGGCAATATAGTTGCGGCCCTTGCGAAGCACGGACACCGCCAACGCGTTCGGCAGGTTGGTCAGCACGGGTTCGAGCAGCAGGGCGCGCACGAGCTTGGGTACGCGTTGATAGCGCTCGAACACGATTTGCTCGGCATAGCGCTTGTTGCCGGCAAAGAGCTCATCGCCGCCATCGCCCGCGAGAAGATGATCGATGCCGTGCTCCTTCGCCAGCATCGCGCAACGCAGAGTGGGGACGGCCGAAGCATTGCCAAACGGCTCGTCGTAGCTACGCGCCACCACGGGGATGAGGTCGCGAATGTCGTCGGCCGTGACCTCGTATTCCGTAGCCTGACAATTGAAGTGCTTGTTGGCGATGCGTGCGTAGTGCAGCTCGTCGTATTCCGGAAAGCCGAAGCCGATCGAAAAAGTCTTTGCGAATTGCGGTGTCGTACGTGCCAGGAACCCCGCAACCGTGGAGCTATCGAGACCGCCGCTCAGAAAAGCGCCGGTGCGCTCGTCCGCATGTGTGCTGCGTACGGCGGTCTCGAGCGAGCTGTGCAGTTCTTCTTTCAAGCTCGGAAACGATCCGGAGCCATCCGGCGCGAATTGCGGTATCCAGTAGCGGAACTCGCGCAAGCGCCCATCCTTCCATTCGATTGCCGTCGCCGGCGGAATCTTGAGCACGCCCTCGAACACGGTTTCGGGCGCAGGAATCATGTGGAAGTGGATGTAGCTCAGCAGGGCCTGCCGGCGGATCGGTGCCTGTACGACAGGGGCACGCGCTACGAATTCGGCATCTCGAGCAAAACAAACGCCATCGGTCTTGTGCGAGTAGGTCAGCCGTTCGATGCCCATGCGGTCGATGGCGAGAAGTGCGTAGCCCTCGGCCGGTTTGAGCACCGCCACGGCGAAGTTGCCGTACATGCCGTCCAGGAACGCGGGGCCCTTGCTGCGAAACTCCTGGACGACTCTGCGGGCTGGCTCCGTCTCAGGGGCCAGCCCCTGTGACCCGCGCCAAGTCGGCGTGCCCCACACAGCAGCGATGATTCCCTCGGCCTCGTGAACCTGGCCGCCACGGCACGCCCAGTTAAGGCCTGCCTGGCCTTGCCCGGAAGGTCCCGGCGCGGCCGAGATGTAGCTCGTCATGGCAGCATTGAGGCTGTGGGTAGGCGTGCCTACCCAACCGGCGAAGGTCAACATCGTGCGGGGAGCTCTCTCTTGAAAGGCTCGGAATGATACTGGAAACGTCAGGTTCTAAACCTTGACGAAGGTCCGATGTGTGGCTGGCGCCATTCAGCTATCCTGCGTTCCCCTTTGATTCGTAAAGAGCTCGTGCGCTTCTGAGCCGCCGATACGAGCCCTGTCGCACGGCGCCGCGGACGGCTCATTATGGAATTTCATCGAATGGTGGAAATCGCCTTTTGGCTGGCGGCCGGCCTGGCTGTGTATGTCTACGCCGGCTACCCCGTGTTGCTCTGGCTGGTGCGCCTGCTAGGCGGTTCTCGCCCCGTGGCGCGCGCGGAGCAGACCCCATCGGTCACCCTCATTGTCTCGGCGTACAACGAAGCAGCCGTCATTCGGGACAAGCTGGTCAATAGCACGCAGCTCGACTATCCGGCGGAGCAACTCGAGATTCTCGTTGTGTCTGACGCCTCGGATGACGGTACCGACGAGATCGTGCAGAACTTCGGCGATCCGCGCGTGAAGCTCCTGCGGATGCCCGAGCGCGGCGGCAAGACCGTCGGACTCAACGCCGCGGTCAAGGCGGCGCGCGGAGAGATCATCGTTTTCTCGGATGCGAATGCGATGTATTTCAAGGACGCCATCCGAAAGATGGTGCGCAATTTTGCCGATCCGAAGGTGGGCGCAGTCGTCGGCGAGTCCACCTACGCCGATGCGGACGGCGGTGCGCAACAGAGCGAATCGCTGTATTGGAAATACGAGACGGGTATCAAGCGGCTGGAAACGCAGGTCGGTTCGACGGTTGGCGGCGATGGCGCGATCTACGCGATCCGTCGTGCCCTCTATCGAGACATGCGTCCGGACGCGCTCTCCGATTTCGTCAATCCGATGCAGATCGTGATGAGCGGTTATCGCTGCGTTTACGAGCCCGAGGCTCGCTCGGTGGAGGAGGCCGGCGATGGCTTCGATGTCGAGTTCCGCCGCAAGGTGCGCATCGTCAACCGCGCTTGGCGTGCCACGTGGACCTTGCCCGCACTCATGAATCCTTTTCGATTCGGCTTCTTCGCCATCGAGCTGATCTCGCACAAGGTCCTGCGCTGGCTGATGCCGCTGTTCATGGTGGCCACGTTCGTCTTGAACTTGTTGCTGCTCGATGCGGCAGCGATTTATCACTGGACGCTGGGCCTGCAGGTGGCGATGTATGTGCTGGCGCTCGGCGGCTACTTGGCTCGTGGCCGTAGCTCAATCCCTCGCGCACTCGCGGTGCCTTACTATTTCTGTTTGGTGAACGTGGCAAGCGCGCGTGGAATCATCGAGGCCTACCGCGGCAGAACGTACACGACGTGGGCGACTCCACGTGCATCCTCAAAATAGACTCAGGGCTGTATGAATACCGTTGATCGACTGAAAGCAATTATCGGCAGCGCTCTGCACTTGGGCGACCGCGCGCAGGCGCTGACGCCCGCGAGTCCGTTGCTGGGAGCCATACCCGAATTCGATTCGATGGCAGTGGTTGCCGTTCTCACGATGATCGAGGAGGAGTTCGGCATCACCATCGAGGACGACGAAGTGAGCGGAGAAGTTTTCGAGACCCTTGGCTCTGTAGCAGCGTTCGTCGATTTGAAGATTCAATCTTGAGCGGCATGGGGGCTCACGCGCAGTTCATCGATGGTCGCCGCGGCAAGCTGTTTACATTGCTGCGTAGACCGCCGCGTGTTCCCGATCCTCAGTGTGTGATTTTCGTGCCTCCTTTCGCGGAGGAGATGAACAAGACGCGTAAGCTCCTCACGGAAGTGGCAATTGAGCTTGCTGCACAGGGTGTGGCCAGCTTGTCTGTGGATCTGTACGGCACCGGCGATAGCGAAGGCGAGTTTCGTGAGGCAGATTGGGAAGTCTGGAAGGGGGATGTAATTCGAAGCGCGACATGGGCCTCCGAGCAGGGAATGCGGGTTACGGGCATTCTCGCTGTACGCCTGGGCTGCGCTCTCGCCGCAGAAGCAGCGGCCGGCTTCGCCGAGCCGGTGGTGCGCACCATGTTCTGGCAGCCCGTGCTTGATGGAGAGCGCTACGTTACACAATTTTTACGCATGCGCGTTGCTGCCTCCATGATGCGAGACCGTAAAGAATCCGTTGCAGACTTGCGTGCGCAGATCGAGGGCGGATCTGACCTAGAAGTCGCTGGATATGAGCTTTCCAGAAATCTCGTCCGCCAGCTCGACAAAGTGCGACTCGCCGATGGGCTGCACGAAAAGCTCGGAAAGCTGTACTGGGTGGAAATCGTGCGCGAGGCGGACGCGCCGCTTCCAGCGCCGGCTGTGAAGGCGATTGAGCGCGCAAGAACCGTGATAAGCGACGTCAATCAAATCAGAACTGTTGGCGAACCATTCTGGGCGTCGACAGAGATCGTGACGAACGCCGAACTCGTGAGGCAAACCTTAGCAGCGTTCCTGGAGAGCACATGAGCATTTGGGTGGAGGAACCCATTGTTTTCGAGTGCTGCGGCGAATCTCTCGTCGGCATCCTGCACAATGCCGGCGATCATTCGGCCTGCGTGGGTGTGCTCGTCCTCGTGGGCGGACCTCAGTACCGCGTTGGCAGCCATCGGCAGTTCGTCTTGATGGCACGCGCGCTGGCGTCGCGCGGCTTTCCAGTATTTCGCTTCGATTATCGCGGAATGGGCGACAGCAGCGGTGCGATGAGGTCCTTCGAGGACGTTGGCGAGGACGTGCGCAGCGCGATGGACGCCTTCCAGCGAAAACTGAGCGGAAAGCTCGATCGAATCGTACTCTTTGGTCTGTGCGACGCAGCGTCGGCAGTGCTGATGCATGGTGCTGCGGACCCACGAGTGGAAGGGTTAGTGCTTGCCAATCCTTGGGTTCGCAGCGAGCAGGGCGAAGCTCGGTCTTTCGTGCGGCACTATTACCTCCAACGGTTCCTGCAACGCTCGTTCTGGCGCAAGGTGCTATCGGGCGAATTCCACATAATGAAGTCTGCCGCGGATTTCATCCGGACGCTCGTGCGAAGCCGGAGGACGACGCAAGCGAAGGGGTTCGTGGAGCGAATGCTCGAAGGGCTGAGCGGGTTTCGCGGGCCCGTGTTGCTTTTGATGAGCGGCCAAGACCTGACAGCCCGTGAGTTCGACGATCTCTGCGAGCGTGAACCCAAATGGCGGGCAGCACTTGCGCGACCGAATTTGCAGGTCGTTCGCCTCCAGGACGCAGACCATACGTTCTCGAGCCGAAAGGATCTCGATTTTGCAGTGCGGCAGATTGAAGCTTGCTTGCTGTCTCCTTTGGCGAAAGGGCACTTGAACAACGCACCCAAGACGCTAACCTTCGACTGCGATGCCAATCCTGCGCGGTAAGACATTTGTTCTGTGCACCCTGCTGATGCCAGCTTTGGCGTGGGGGTACGATTTCGTGCCCACACGTTTGGAGTACACGGCTTGGCCCAAGTACTGCCAAGCGAGATATGTCGAGACAAACATCGGACGGCGTTCTGAGTTTGTGAACTCTGTATCCGCTGCGGAGCGCCGAGCGGCGGAAGCAAGCATTGGTTCCGAGACGTATCTACATGTGCATCACCATTGCGCAGGCTTGGCTTGGCTCGCCCGCGCCAGAGTGGAGCCCGACCCCCGCAGACGCGAACACATGCTCAACCGGGCGCGGGATGAGAGCATGTACACGTTTCGAAATGTGACCCCTTCGAGCCCTCTCTACTCTTCAATTGCCGCGAATTTGGCTTGGGTCGAGAAGCTTCGCGGGGATATCCCATTGGCGGAGGGACACTTTCAAACAGCCATGAAAGCCAAGCCGACGGATCCAATGCCATACGTCGGATTGGCTATTCTTTATCGAGACACAAAGCGCTTGGGCCTGGCGCGAGAGACGCTGGAGAAAGGACTCGCCGCCACGGATGGTCAATCTGTTGACATTCACTACAACCTCGGACTCATTTGCCTCGAGCTCGACGATCAAGATTGCGCTGTCGAACACGCTCGTGCTGCGTACAGCGCCGGATATCCTTTACCGGGCCTGAAGCAGAAACTCAGCAAGCTAAACCTTTGGAACGAGTAACTCACGTGAAACGCGTTTTGATGATCGCGTTTCACTTTCCGCCGCTGCGTGGAAGCAGTGGAATTCAACGCACACTGCGCTTTGTCCAGCATCTGCCGCGATACGGTTGGCAGCCTATCGTTTTGACTGCCCACCCGCGCGCGTATGAGAGCCGAAGCGATGACCTGACCGCTGAGGTTCCCGAAGGCACCGAGGTGATCCGAGCTCCGGCTTGGGATGCTGCCAGACATTTCTCGATTCGTGGAAAGTACCCGAGTTTTGCAGCGAGGCCGGATCGGTGGATGTCTTGGCTACCCGGAGCGGTTTTGCAGGGGGCGGCCGCGATCCGGCGTTATCGCCCGATTGCAATTTGGTCTACCTTCCCAATCGCGACCGCCCACAAGATCGGTAAACATCTGGCGAAACTGAGTGGACTTCCCTGGATCGCCGACTTTCGCGATCCGATGGCCCAAGAAGGCTATCCGTCGAACCCTGTAACCTGGAGGCATTTCGAACGCATCGAACGGGAAACCATCGCACTTGCCGATGTTAGTACGTTCACGACCCCCGGTGCGCGCGAGCTGTATGCACGGCGGTACCCTGCGCAGCGCGAGAAAATCATCGTCATCGAAAATGGCTACGATGAAGATTCGTTCTCGAACGTCTCGTGTGCCGTAGTGGGGGCAAACGAAAGCATCGTTCTGGTTCACAGCGGTACGGTGTATCCAAAGGAACGCGATCCTTCAGCGCTCATGGTGGCTTTGCGCATGTTGAAGGAGTCGGCTCCCGACTCGTATCGAAAATTGAAGATCAGGTTTCGAGCGGCCGCGCACGAGAATTTGATTCGTGAGCTTGCGGAGGTGCAGGGGGTGTCCGAGGCGATCGAAATCGCTCCGTCCATTCAATATAGAGCGGCGCTTAGCGAGATGCTGAGTGCGGATGGATTGCTCGTCCTGCAATCTGCAAGTTGTAACGAGCAAATCCCGGCAAAACTCTACGAGTACATCCGAGCGCGGCGGCCGATCATCGCGTTGACGGATCCGCGAGGGGATACGGCAGGAGTACTGCAACGAGCCGGAATCGATAGCATTGCTCCCCTGGACGATCCGCAGGCGATACAACAGCTCCTTCTGAGGTTCTGTACGGCACCGACGTCGTTTCCGCTTCCCAATGAGAGCGCAGTCGCAGGGGCCTCCAGAAGCAGGCGGAGCGAGGAGTTAGCGGAGTTGCTCGCGCGATTAACCGAAGCTCGAGAATCAATCCGAAGTCGTCAGATCATTTGAGCATCGCCGCGCCCGCCATGTCGACAACGTGGCGAGCAGAGGGAAGCGGTAGAGCGTTGCAGAGAACATCTCTCTAGTGTGTGTGCCCCACGAGAGCATGTCAGCATTCGCTCTCGTGTAGAACTCGACGCGGCGCGGTCCATCGTTGCGGTTCAGGAGATCCGCAAGACACAAGTGCAACAGTATTCGCCCAGGCGCGTACTGCCGAAGCTCTTCAGCGTACGTTGTCTTCAGCATGACGTACATGGTCGGTCCGCCAATCAGGAGCCGTGACGCCGCGAGTTGTTGTCCCAGCCGTAGCTCAAACGCCCAGGCTTGGCCGGCCGCAGCGAGCGTCGTGAGCAGCTTTCGATAAAAGCGGCCCTGGGCGTTTTCCGGGTGAAGCGCTGTTCCCTCCCGTCCCTTCCAACCCTGACTTTCCAGCTCGCCGAATCGATCGACCGCTTTCCCGATGCTTTCTGGATCGGCCGAGACTTCGAGCGACACCGAAAGTCCATTGCTCTCGGCCCGTTTCATGTATCGGCGAACGTTCTGTCGCAAATCGCGCGGACGTGTCGACCAGTAGGGCTCGAAGCCTTCCGGCGCTGAGATGGCGATGGTCGTTCCGAGGTGCTGATGTGTGATGCGGGGTGTGGGGTTCGGCGGCAGGAGCGAGTACAGGGGATCTTGATACGGCACGTGCAAAGCGAGCGCCGGAATAAGTCCTGTGAGTAGGGTATAGATGTGGCGCGAGTTGCCGCTGATCGAACGGTCGAAGACGAAGGGTGCGATAGGGGCTTGAGACGGCGCAAAAAGCGTCCACCGGCCCACGGCAGTGCCGTGCACAATGGTTTGAGCGAGTGTCCGCTTTCCAGAACGCAGCTCGGCGAATCGGAGTGTGCGCTCCCCGAAATGAGCGACGAGTTCCTTGACCATGCTGGAAGCGAGCAATGGATGGAACTCCATGCTGGAGCCATTGAGGCGATCCCACGTATCCCACCAATCCGCCGGCAGTCGTCTCTCCGTCAACATGAACCACCGGGCCGCATCACTCACGTCTGGAACCTCCTACCGATCTCAGGGCGGCAATGATCGCGTCTAGCTCGGCCGCGCGCAGTGATTGGTGACACGGTATCTGTATTAGTGCCCTCGAAAACCAATCGCTAACGGGACATACACCAAATTTGCTGTATTCCCATCTCCACATGGGTACTCCGAGCTGTTTCAGGCGGTCGAACTGACGATCGGGGTCTTCGAGCAAAATCGGGACGACGTAGGGGACGAAGTGGTCATAGGGGTCATTGGTCAACACGCGCATCGAAGTGCAGTCGGCGATTGCTGCGCTCAGACGGAAGTAATGATCGCTACGCTTGCGCAGTTGTGTCTCCGAGATGAGGTGGGGCATTGTCCATCGCGTAAATCGGCTCGCGCGGCCCGGACTGCCAAAGTCGTCCTTGGGGGAAGCGGACTCCGAAGGCGGTGCCTCTGCGTTCTGAGTTCGGCGGGCGGCTCGGCCGGCTAACTTAACCAGGTCAACCGCGGGTCGAAGGCCACGCAGACGACCGTACGAGGTCGCTCGGTCCACAGCGTCGAAAACCAGTCGGAGCGAACGTCCCCGCGATGGGACCTGAAGACGGATCTCATTAAGGTCATCGATCGCGCTGGTTAGGAGCCCACCTTCTTCCAGTGGAAGGAATTTCCTTGGGCTAGCGATAGCGAAATGTCCGCGACTGCCGACTGGTGATCCGCCAACCGAGCCGAAAAGTGCGTGGGCACAATCCTCGATCAGGGCGATTCCGCGTTCGTCGCAAAAGGTTCGGATCGATCGGAGATCCTGCAGTCGATTGAACAAATGCGGAACGAGGATCGCTCGCGTGCGCGCATTAACGTGAGGCTCGATGTGCTCGAGGCCGATGGCGAGATTCTCCGAGATTCGGTAGAAGACCGGCTGTGCACCCTCCGCAAGAATAGGCTTCACCATCGACGGACAATGGAACGCCGGAACGAGCACCTCGTCTCCCAGTGCCGTGGCAATCCGCCGTAAGGCTAGACGGATTGCATCTGCCCCGCGCGTCACAAGGATCGGAGAACCGACATTCAGAACAGATGGAACTCGTAAGTTCGAACCAATGCTGAACGGGCGCCAGTCCAACAACGGCAAGATCGGAGCGATTTGCTTGCGAGGAGCTCCATGTTCGGTAGGGGCTGTCGGTGCATGCATCCGCAAAGGTTACCGCGTCGCGGCCACTGCGCGCAGCGAGAACGGAGGATGGGCACTAATTAGCCGCTGGGACGCCAGATTATGGAGGGTGAGCTGCTGCGATTGTCGCGGCCCCAAAAGACTCCCAACGGATACACGGAGGCCACGACCCAGTTCGTATTGCTCGTAACCCCGCCCGCCGGCAAAGGATGCGTATAGTTTCTTTGCCGCCACTGGCCGCCCTCATACCGCCAGACTCGGTTGCTGCCGCCCTTTTCCAGAATGTAAGGAGCAGGGCCTCCGCTCGGATCGTCGATCAGAATGCCGATGTTGCCAGTCCCGGTGTGTCGGCATTGAATTGGCGGATTGCTGATCCGCTCGGGAGTCGCAATCCTTCCACCCGAGCCTGCGCGGATGATGTAGGTGTTTCCGGTTGCGAATGTGGCAATGGCGTACCCTGCGCCGCGGATATATTCGATTGCGCCGTACTGTGGGCTTCCACCGCTAGCACTGTGCGACGACCCCTCAACTCGACTCCAGGTGTTGTTCGAGCGGCGCCACGCGACGAGCTCGACGGTTGAGCCGGATACCAAGCGAATCGCGAGTACTCCGCCGTCTCCCTCGCCGAAAAGGTTCGGGTGCCAGCCAAGGACTGGATTGGTGGCGTTCGTTGAGCTGAAGTTCCAAGGAGCGGTGCTGGTGGTCGACCAACTATCCAACCGGGATCCTTCGGTCCAATAGCGCAATGGCGTGGCGCCGGTGCTCCACATGCCGTGGTAAGGCGTACCGGTTTTCGGATCGTAAATGAACGATTCGTAGATATGCCCCGTTTCACTGCCGCCATAGATGGCGTATTGCCACTTGTTCGAAGCTGCATCGTAGATGCAATGAGAGCGTTCTCCGCCTTGGGAGGACGCGTTCTTCCCGAGCAGGTGAGCGCGACCGCGCGAGTGGTCGTAGTGGAAGCGGTTCGCCCATTGAATCGTAAAAAGCGCGTCCGACGAGAGACCGGTGTCACCAAGCGATGTGCTTTGGCCTGGGCTCAGGGATGCTGCAACGTTCTCTATGGCCGTGCTTTGGCAGCTTGTGTTGACGACTGTGTCGTCGACGCGAAGTTCCGGCACTGGGCAGGGACGAACCTGACCGAAGACTCGGCTAGAGACGGAGAAGCCCGCCGAACCGACCGCCATCGCGCTCACGAGGAAATCTCTGCGTTTCACGAACTCACCTTGTCGGTTTGCAGCATCAGAACTGAGGGCACGGAATGAATTCGTGCGAGAGGATGATTTGATCGTAGCGGTGCCAGAAATCGCTGGGACAATTTTGGCTGTTGGTATACGTCGAAAGAATGATCGCGTTATATCCAAATGGATGGCCGCTGCCGTATCTGTTCGCCCATACCATATCCCAAATCTTCGTGTACTTTTTTTCGCCTTCATGCGCGGCATAAACCCGTATCACGGACTCGGGAACACCGTCGCGGCCCGGAATCAAGTGGTACATGATCGTGTCCCACCCGCCTGACCATGCCCAGCAGCGTCCCGGCGCGTTGTTGGGATCGCACTTGCCAAGCTCGCTTCCCGGCTGTCTGTCAGTGGAGCCGCCAGCACCGATTGCCTTACCGTAAAGCGGGTTGCTGTCGCCGCCACCATACATCTGGAAATTATTCCGCGTGGGATAGGCCGAAACATGCCCGCCCGAGTATGTGACGATTTCCTGCGTGGTGAGAGACTGGTCGGTGCGCGTCATGTACATGAGCTTGCCGACTTGCGGCATACCTTGTTGCGCACGACGCGGATCCATCTTCACCCGCATCTGAAGGTAGTACTCGTGGCCGTCGAACACGTTCCCTGTGTGATAGCTAGGATGGCCGTAGAAGCCACGGTCGCCGAAGTACTGAATCTGTCCGCCTCTATCCGTCGCAGCGTACGGTTGAGGCTTTAGCTTTCCGTTCGCACCAGGGTCATCTATGCCTCTGCCATTTCCGGTGCCAACGATCGGCGACAGCGGACGCCACCAGTGCGCGCCGGTTTCCTGAGTGCCTGCTGCCCGGAAGATTTCGAGGCAGCCACCCCCAGTGATTCCGTCAGTAGTGATTCGCCGAACCCGACCCGCACGGGGATTACCAACCGCGCGTGGGTCATTGCCATAGCCCGATGTCCATCGGAACGCATCGACTTCCGCATCGTTGCGGAAATCATGCGCCCAAACGACACCCGGCGCCGTAGAGCGCAAGATCCAGTCTGCTTCAGCGTCATTGACGGCAGTGCACGCAGTCGTTGCTTGCGAACCACCATCGACCGCGAGACTACTCGGCGGGCACGGTCGTACCTGAGCTCGTACGAGTAGCGGTGCGCCCGCTCCGACAATCGCACTTGCAATCAAGAATTCTCGTCGCTTCACGGGGCTAACCTCTCCGCTCATGACTCCGCGACCCGTCTACTTGAACGGATACGGAGCGTGTGCTTCACAGAATCAGGATTAGAGTTTCTCCAGCGTCTCGTCGCAACTGTCTCTTTAGAAAGACAGCATTCTGTCGAACGCACTGTGACGAGCATCACAGTCGGGTGACGACCGACCGATGCGGCGCAACAAAGTGACAAGTTTGCAATCCAGCGTAGCAAGGGCTACGGATCGGTGTGAATCGGACGTATATCCGAGCGGTACTGAGTCAAAGCCTTAACCGCGATGGCGAGAACCGGCAACTACATGACCAAACATCGGCTTGCACGATGTTCGCTTCAGATGGGCGTTCAAATCGAGGTTCGATGCCGGGGAATTGTTCTACCTTGATTTCCCAACGCCGTGGGTCTTGACCTTCTCCCTGCGCGTTGATTGCGTAGTGAACTGCGGGTCGCGATCTGGGCTGCACCGACTCGCTCTCGCAGCATGCGGGAGAGGATCAAAATCAAAGCGATGAACCACATTCGTACTTCGAGCTTCAGGTAATCGACGAAAAGGTCGCCGACGATTGTGATCATCAAGACAGCGGCAACTGCAGGAAAGGTCACGGAAATGAGGCCCTCTGAATTCTTTGCTAGCCGCCAAACCGATAGCACTTTCACGGCAACCCAGAGAACGAACGCGAAATACATAAGCGCTCCCGGTATACCTTGCTCCACCAGGAGTGACATGAATGTGTTATGCGACGAGCGGGCGCGGTTGCCCGGTGGTCCGGTTAGGTATTGGTCGTCCATGTAATGGGGACTGAGGGTCGCGGTACAGCGATGCCCACAGCCCATCGGATGCTTCTGAAACATTTGCCACTGCGCGGCGATGATCACCAGGCGGCTCGTACCGGTATCGACACCTTCGACCTGTTCGCCGGCAATCTTGATCGTCTCGATCCGAGACCAGTAGACGTCATTCGCTAGAACGAGAAACAGAACGACACCGAGCCCGGAAAGTACGCGTACCAGCTTCCGCCATCGCTTCGGTGTGAAAAAGTTGAACGCAATGCCACCTAGGAAGGCAGACAGAAATCCGCTTCGGCTCACCGTCGTAATGAGACCGTTGACTATGAACGGCATGAGACCGATCAGCGCCGCGCGTTCCCATTTTTTTCCCGCTAGGAACAGTGCTGCTCCCGAGAGAATGCCGGTGACGATTTGAAACCCGCCGGTGTTGGAGTCGCCGATCCCGGGTCCGCCGAATCCCTCGAAGCGGCCTCCGGTGTACGAAGTAAATGCGATCCACCCGAGATAAAAGCACCCGAGGACATGGGCCCACAGGAAGTAACGAAGATGTTCCTCGGAATCGATACACAAGTACATGAGCGCTATCAGCAGCATGTACTTGAAGACGAGGGAAATGAGCTCCGAATGCATTTGCGAATCCAGAGCCCAGGGTGCTTGGATGCACAGCCACAAGAAGAAAATGCCCAGCCCGATGTAAATCCCTTCCTTGAAGAGTCCGCCAAGACGCGGCTTGTCCTTGCGCACGATGACGGCGAGGAGCGTCACGACTGCGGCGAGAAATGCCCAGCCGGGATCCGGAAGCACTTTTCCCCACCAGCGCGAGGGCGGATGCAGATAAAAGACGGCGACGTATGTGCAGAGCCCGAAGATTGGATGGCGCGCGAACGCCATCACGCACCCGGTCAGGTACGCAAGAACGAAAATGATCGTCGTCAGGCTCACGAATTACCCTCGACCGGGAGTTGAAGGAGTCGACCGGGTAGGTCTGACGAGCGCAAACATGTCTTTCATAATGTGGCGGTCGAGGGCATGAAGCGTACCGAGATAGGCGAGCGCGCCGACGCAGATCAATATCGGCAACGTCGCATATGGCGATACTGCTCCCAACATCGTGCGACAGACATTTACGACGACGTACATTGTCATGCCCGCGGCGAAGCATCGCCAGACGGCGTTCACGACATCCGGTATCGAAACTGAGAGCGCACGCGCAACTCTTGGGAAATTCAAGGCCAATACGATCGGGATCGCAACGAGCCAAGAGGCCGCAAGACCGTTGACGCCGTAGAACGTTCCGACGAAAAACGCCGTTGGCAATACGATCGCTGTGATGACGTTGTTGCGGAAGTCCAGTCCCGCCCGGCCGATGCCCAAGTTGGCAGTTGCAAAAGCCCCGCTGATCATGCGCACGGGTACTACGAGGCTGATGAGTTGCAGGGGCAATGCTGCCGCTGCCCATTTTTCTCCGAGCACGACTGCAACGAGTTCCGGAGCAACGGCGGAGATACCCCATAGAACCGGTACGCTGACGGCCGTGAGAAGGCGGCAACCTTCGAGAAGACGCGTGCGCAGACGCTCGCGCTCGTCTTGAAGTCGCGCGACAGCCGGTAGTACGACCTGATTGAGGATGCTCATGATCTTCTGCATTGGCAGTGTCGCGAGCTGCAACGCGACCGAGTATCCGCCGATCTCCGTAGCGCCAAGCCGGCGCGCGCCGATCAGTACATCCGATTGATAGACGACTTGCCAGGACAGCCGGCCGAACATCACGGCACCGCCAAGCGCGAGAAACTTGTGCACGCCTCTCAATCTGAAGCTCGGCCATACAAAGCCGTGTGAAATGAGCATCGAGGCGCGTGCGACGGCACCGATCAAGCTACCGATCACAAGCGACCATACCCCTGCGCCACGCCATGCGAGGATGAGCGTCGCTAGTGCAGTCGAGAACGCCCAAACCGTTTCAACGCCGGCTAGTCGCTTGAACTCCATGTGGCGCTGTGCCAGAGCTTGTGGAATCGTGGCCGCTCCATTGATGAGCAATTGAATCCCCGCGACCTGTATCAGCAGCGTAAGTGCCGGGTCCTCGTATACCGTGCTGATCATCGGTGCAGCCATGCACAATGAGGCGAACACTGCGACATTGACCAGAGTGACGAGGCCGCTGACCTGCGCGAGGTCTTCCTTTGTGACCTCGCGTGCTTGAACTACCGAAGCTCCGATACCGAGCTCTGCAACGTTACTGAGGACCGTGATAACGACGGTGACGATCGCCATCAGACCATAGTCTTGCGGTGTCAGGAGCCGCATGACCAGCAACGTCGCCGTCCAGCTCACGATCTGGCTCGACAGCTTCGCAATCGCGACCCACTTGAGGCCGCTCAGCGCCTGGCGCTCGATGCTCATACTGCAGCGCGGGCAACGCTCGCGTCCGGTGCTGTCTGTGGCAGTTCAATCCTTCCTTGAGAGATGCGGAGCGGCTTGCCGAGGAGATCCACCTGCCTAAGCAGGTGCGACGTATCTCGCAACTCGAGTGCCTTCATCAAGTAGGCCGCAATCACGCGCTCGGTCCGAAGCGTATTGCGAAAGAGTGTGCGCTCCCGCCAGTACTGCATCGCTTGCCTGAGTGACGGCACGAAAGCGCTTCCTCTTCGCACTCTCCGTGGCGGTTTCCATTGATCGAATACGCCAGGCGGAAGGGGCACGGGGCACGGCTCATGTCCGGGATAAACTTGCCAGGCGACGCTGAGGATCTCCTTTGGGAAGCGCTCCAACCAACGGTGATACATGTGATGACGGAGACAAAACATCATCGGAAGCTTGCAGACGACGCGCAGCACCTCCGGATCGAAAAGCGGCTCGATGAACTCGAACGGTACCAAGTCAATTTGTTCGAAATGAAAAGAGAGTAGGCGACGCTGATCGTTCTCCATTCGGAAGATGTAGAGTGAACGAGCGCGCTCGCGGCAACGGATCTGCTCGAGTTCCTTCATCAGGCTGCGGAATGGTAGATCGGCGGCCCATCGAGCTATGTCGTTGCGGAGCAGCGTGGGACTCAAACCGAACTTAAAGGTTGCCAGGAAGAGTCGTGCAGCACCTTCGACGTCACCCGATGCCATGCGGTTCGTGACTTCGGGATCCATCTTCGAATGGCCGAGCCCCAAACTGCCGCCGTTGCCGCTCCAAAGCTGCAGCGGTGTGCTGGGAAGATCGGCGCAAGCCGAAGCGTTCTCTTCCATGAGACGTTGCAGGCGTTGTGCGAGGCTGTTGCCCGCCTCCTCAAGAGGTCGCTCGACGTAGTGATGCTTGAGTCCAAGCTTTGCCGCGTAGGCATTCCCGAGGACTGCATCTTGCGATCCTGCCCAGGAGATGTTGAGCGAGTGCACTTCCAGTCCTAGACGCCACAACTCTGTCGTGACGCTGCGGGAATCCAGACCCCCGCTAAGCGCGGAAAACACGGCTTTACGTTGACCGGTGCGAAGGCGCACCGCGCGCTGAAACTCTCGATAGAGCTCATCGAGAGCCCCGTCCAAGTCTTGAGTCGGCTCTTCGTTGCAAGCATCCCTGTCGAACTTCCAGTATCGATCTGTAGACAACTCTCCGCCAGCAGCCAGCAATTGACTGCCGCCGAGCATATAGCTGACTTCCCTGTATTGGGTGCGCGCATCGAGCGGCACACCGAATGCGGCCGATTCCAAGACGCCCTGAAGGTCGGTCGTAAGCCTAATACCTGGCAACGTTTCGATGAGTCTTAGGGCGCCCGAGAAGACGAGGACGTTGGCGTCGCGATAGACGTACGTCGAACGTACACCGACGCGGTCAATTGCGATCGCAAGACGATGGCTGGCGCGGTCGTAGCGCACCAAGTTGTAGTAGCCCCGAGCGCGAAGAAGAAGAGGGCGTAGCTCAGCGACATCGACTCCGGCGAGCGCGTCGAGATCGTCTGCGCGTCCGCGTACGTTTACATCGTGAACCAGAATCGCGTCGCCGCTGATCGCAGTTACGTGCCGCTCATCGACATGCCATCCTGGCGCATCGAATGCGCCGAGATCCAGCTTCAATAGAAAGAGGCGACTATCACGGAATTCGCTGATCGATCCCTTTGAGCCACGATTGATGTTTTCGCGCAGATGACGCTCCCATTCGGGCGGGATCTGCGCGTTGTCACGTAACAGGTAAATACCGCAAACCAAAGACATCGCTAGTCCTTATCGCCATCAGCGCAGACGTGGACCATGACGATACTCGGTGAATACGTTTTCATCCGTGACGTCATCCAAGTTGCCACCTTTCGCGCGTCGGCTCATGCAGATGAACGGTCGTCCTGTGTGGGGAGTCATCTGATCGTAGAGTGCTCGTTCAGGGGTAGAGCATCCGCGCCGATCAGCTCCGCCACACGATTCAAAGGGTCGATCAGTTCGACGCCCGAGCGAAGAGTGTGGTCTTCCGCCCTGGCGCTCGAGAGCAAGTGGAGTTCCGTACATCCGAGGAGCCAATGCTCGACTTGGTGGCCTTTCAACAAGTTGACCAGCCGATCCATGGCATGGGCGGGCGAACAGTTCTTCTTGAGGTCGTAAATGATGTTGTGAACCTCGTGTTGCTCCTCGTCTGAAGGAAAGCGGACTCGATGTTCCAGTTGTGGCCAGTTTTGCGCGCTCTCGAACAGGCGAAGCTTGCGCGTACCGTTCGTACAAAGGAGGAGAATGTTGCCACGCGTTGCCAGTGCCGATTCCAAGGCAATATCGAGCAAGGATATGAGCCGCTCGCGTACTCTAACGGGTAGTCGAGGCACGATGCGATGTATGGTGTAGCAGCAGAAGATCAGATGATCGGCGCCGAGTGCGAGTAAACCTTCGGTCGCCGACGTGGCCTTGGCCAAAATTTCATCTTCTTCTCCTTGCAAGAAGGCCGTCGTGCGGTCCGGAAACGTTGGGTCGGAATAAAGCAAAATACGCGGTGCCATTTGTTCAGGCACATCGCGAAAGGATCGATAGATCGTAGAAAGAAATCTCGCCGATGCCAGCGGTCCGAGGCCTCCGATAATTCCGATGAGCTTGCGCATCAAAGCAAGACCTCCACTGGTTCCGGATGGCTCAGAAAACCTCGCGGGCTTGCTGTGAATCCGTATGCTCCGCTCTGAAACACCGCGATGAGATCACCTTCCGTTGTACGAGCCAGCTCTACGCGATCGCCGAGGAGATCGAGCGGCGTGCAGAGAGGGCCGACGACCGAGGCGATTTCGCGTTCGGTACCGACGACTCGATTGCCGACGATCACCGGATAATTCTTGCGAATGACCTGGCCGAAATTGCCAGATGCTGCAAGGTGGTGGTGCAGACCGCCATCCGTCACGAGGAATACGTGGCCGCGAGAGATCTTTCGGTCGATGACCTTGCAGACGTAGATGCCTGCTTCTCCAACGAGAAAGCGTCCGAGCTCGATGACGATTTCTGCCTGCGGCATACGGCGACGGATCTCGGGCAGAAGCCGCTGCAGGTTGTCTGCGATCGGTTTGAGGTCGAGCGGCTGTTCGCCCGGGAAGTAGGGGATGCCGAATCCGCCGCCGATGTTCAGCAATGTGATCGGCTGAGGCGCGAACTCGGCCAGACGGGCCGCTAGTTCAATTGTCTTGCTTTGAGTCTCGACAATTGCTTCCGCCCGCAGGTTCTGCGAGCCGGAGAAAATGTGAAAGCCTCGGAAGTCGAGCGGCATCGAGCGCATGCCGCTCAGGACTTGCGGGACGCGTTCGGCGTCGATGCCGAATTGGCGCGGGCCGCCTCCCATCTTCATGCCCGATGCTTTGAGCTCGAAATCCGGATTCACGCGAATCGCGACGCGCGGACGCACTCCATGCTCTGTTGCGTACGCGGCGAGCACACGCAGCTCGCGTTCGGACTCGACGTTGATCGTGATTCCAGCAGCTGCGGCTCGCGCGAGCTCCGCGTCGGTCTTGCCGGGACCGGCGAAGCTGATGTGCTCGGGATTTGCTCCGGCTGCGAGCGCGACTTCGAGCTCGCCGACGGATGCAACGTCCAGACCATCCACGAGGCTGGTCATGTGTGCAACGAGCGCAGGCATCGGATTCGCTTTGACGGCGTAATGCAGATGGACCTCGCGCGGAAGAACCTCGCGCAGCATCTGCACCTTGCGTGTCATGACGGTGCGGTCATACGCGTAAAAGGGCGTGCGGCCGACCTCGGCGGCGAGTTGAGTCAAGGGACGTCCGCCAATGACGAGGCAATCGTCCTTCACATCGAACCATGGATGTTCGGCGTGTTGCTTCAAGGCGATCGTCATTGCACGCCCACCGTGAACAGATTTGCATATTCCTTGGCGAGGCCGGCGCGATCGTACTTGCCATTGGGATTCCTGGGCAGCTCGTCGCGCCAGATGATCTTCGACGGCACCATGAACGCGGGCAGATCGCGTCGGCAGGCATCGAGAAGCGGAGCTTCATCGGCCGTGCGACCGGGTGCCGGTACGGCGACCAGCACGATGGCTTGCCCAAGCTCGGCATGCGGCACGCCGAGTGCCGCCGCGTCGGCGACGAGCCCGGTCGCGAAGATGACTTCTTCGATCTCGGATGGGCTGACGCGATAACCCGATGTCTTGATCATTTCGTCGCGACGTCCGATGAAGTACAGGTATCCATCCTCGTCCATCTTCACGGTGTCGCCGGACCAGACTGCAAGTTCCGGCGTCACGATTCCCGCAGGTCGGCCCGGCGCGGGCTTGTAGCGCTCAGCTGTTTTCTCCGGATCGTTCCAATAGCCGAGCGCGACGAGCGATCCACGATGCACGAGCTCTCCGGGTTCGTGGGGATCGCAAGGCGTTCCATCTGGCCGCACGACCATGATCTCCGCATTGGGGATGGCTTTCCCGATCGACCCAGGCCGACGATCGATCTCGGAGGGCGGCAAGTAGGTGGACCGAAAGGCTTCCGTGAGACCGTACATCAGGAACACCTGCGTCTTCGGAAGTGAGCGCCGCAGCTTCTCCAGAATCGCGCCGGGCATAGCACCGCCCGAGTTCGTGATGTAACGCAAGTGCTCGACGGCTTCCTCGGGCCAGTCGAGGTCCGCAAGCTGCGACCACAGGGGCGGCACGCCTGCGAGCCCCGTGATGTGCTCACGAGCAACCATTCTGATCACATCGCGAGGGAGCAGATGATCCATGAGCGTCACGCTGGCCCCGACGGAGAATGCCGTCGACAGCTGACTGAAACCGTAGTCGAAGCTAAATGGCAGGACGGCGAGCAAGCGATCTTCGGGGCGATTTTCCAGGTACTGCGCGACGCTCCGTGCCCCCGTGACCATGTTCCGGTGCGAAAGGACGACTCCTTTGGGGCGTCCCGTGCTGCCCGACGTGTACAGGATCGCGACCATATCCATGTCGATCACACGATGCGTGCGTGCTGCGTTGCTCGCGCGGATCATGTCTGCCCAGCCAGCAATCTGAAGATCCGATCTGATGGGCGAGGGGTTTGTCGCGCGGTCGCCGACGACAATGATGTGTCGTAGGTCTGGGCAAGCACTCAACACACTCTCGAGTCCTGCCAAGCGCTCCGGCGACGTCACGAAGGCGCGTACATTGCAATCGCGCAAGATGTGCTGTACCTGCGGCGCCTTCAGCACAGGATTCACCGGAACGAATACGCAACCGGCGCGAGCCGCGCCGAACATCGCCACGACATTCTCGAACTGCTTGGGGAGGTAGATGCCGACGCGATCGTGACGCTCGAGCCCGAGGTCGATCAACGACGAGGCGAACGCATCGATCTGAGATGCGAGCTCGCCGTACGTGAGGCCCGCACCCTTGAACCGCAACGCAGTTGCGTTCGGGGAGCGCTGGGCCGATTCGAGAGCCAATTCATGAAGGAGCGTCATAGAGCCTGGGTCACTTGGCTGGTGCGCGAGCGCACTGCCTCTGCAAGCATGTGGAGAAACTTGGCAGCGAAGTAGCGCTTCGCCGGATCGTCAAGGTGCCCGCCGTCGTACGTATGCTCAGGGGCGAGCACCTCGAATTCACGGCCGTTCGACCGGAACGTGAGTAGCGAGCCGTCGAATCGGGTCGCTTCGAGCCGTGCGACGTCGAAGATCAGCGATTGCGGCTCGCTCGTCCGTAGGAGCGAGTTGTATTCGAAGCGCAGGATGTTGCCCTGGTCGGTGCTCGTAGACATGCCGAGGAGGCGCTGAAGCTTTGCTTTCTTTCCCGGAGGATCGGCACGCAGCGGAATGGTCGAATGCAGGATCATCGTGTTCGGCTGCTGTTGCTTGACGTCAGCAACCATCTTGCTGTAGCGGTCGAACAGTTCTCGAGCCGACTTGTCCTGGGCGTCGTCGCCGCCGAGGTCCGTATAACAAAACTTGAGTAGTGCGACGTCATAGGGTGCCGCCGCGGTAACATCCGCGACGAACGCCGAAATCTTGCTGTCGGCAATGCCGTTCTCGCCGACGTTGGCGTGAAACAGTCCCGGCCCTTCGGGAGCCGCTTCGCCCGGCTTCACTTCCTCAATGCGTAGCATCACCCCAGTCTCCGCCATCAGCATGTCGATGCCTTTCAGCAGGTTCCTACCGACGGACTGGTGTGCGAAGTAAACGCGCGCGCCTGCCAGTGTCTCGAGGTCAGCTTTGACCTGTGCGAGATCGATGGTCGGTTCCGGGTGATCCGCCGCTTGCTCTTGGCATCCTACGAGTCCAAGTGTGAGCACTAGACATGCGAGAGTTGTGTAGCGGCTTGTCATTAGCAGCTTCCTCCTTTGGAGCAGCAGGCTGGTCAGGCGGGTGACGCCAGGCTAAGGATTGTTCGTCAGGTCGCAAACGAGCGCTCTTGAATTATGCCAGCGTTCCAGAATGCGACTCTGAACGAACGGAGAATGGTGTCATACAGTAGCGACTGGCACACTCGTCCTTTGTGTCGAATCGCACATTGTGCGTAAGTGCTCAGCTTCGCGGTCGAGGCGTGCCTATACTGGAGCGCCTCTTTTTCGTCCCCAGCGGTTCACATTTTCGAGCGGTCATGTGTGGCGTAGCAGGAATCTGGCATTACGACAAGCGTCCAGTCGACCGAGAAGCTCTGGAGCGCATGACCAACGCGTTGACGCACCGTGGACCCGACGAAGAGGGCTATCACACCGAGCCGGGGATCGGCCTCGGCCATCGCAGGCTGTCGATCATCGATTTGAGCACCGGCCAGCAGCCCTTGTGTAACGAGGACGGCACGATCTGGATCGCCTTCAACGGCGAGATCTTCAATTACGTCGAGCTGCGCGAGGATCTGAAGAAGCGCGGCCACACGTTTCGAACTCAGAGCGACACCGAGACCATCGTTCATCTCTACGAGGAGAAGGGCCTCGATTTCGTCGAGGACTTGAACGGGCAGTTCGCCATTGCTTTGTGGGACCGGCCTCGTCGCCGGCTGATCCTGGTGCGCGACCGCGTCGGAATTCGCCCGCTCTTTCACGCCACCTTGCCGGACGGAGCGGTTCTATTCGGCTCGGAGATGAAGGCGATCCTGGCCCACGGGGGCCTGCGCGCCGAGATCGATCCCGTTGCGCTCGGCCAAGTCGCCGGCCTGTGGGTGACTGTGCCGCCCCGTACGTCGTTCAAGAATGTCGAGGAGCTCGCTCCCGGGCGCATGCTGGTGCTGACCCCGGAGGGACGGAGCGAACACTGTTATTGGCGTCACCGCTTTCCGGGCGAGCACGAGTACGAAGAGCGTACGCTCGGCTACTGGACGGAGCAGGTACGCGAGCTGTTGCAGGACGCCGTCCGCTTGCAGCTGCGTTCGGACGTCCCGGTCGCAACTTATCTCAGCGGCGGCCTCGATTCATCGATCTTGACTGCACTGGTGAAGCGCCATCACGTCAATGACCTCATCACGTTCTCCGTGGGATTCAAGGACGAGCGTTTCGACGAGCGTCGATACCAGCAGGAGATGGTCGAGCATCTAGGCACGGATCACCGCCAGGTCGAGGTCGATGCCGGCGATATCGGGCGCGCGTTCAAGGATGTCGTCTGGTATGCGGAGAAGCCGATCATGCGGACTGCGCCGGCACCGCTGCTCAGGCTGGCAGAGCTCGTGCGCGAGAACGGCATCAAGGTCGTGCTCACGGGCGAGGGCGCCGACGAAATATTCGCCGGCTACAACATCTTCCGCGAAGACAAGGTACGGCGCTTCTGGGCGCGTTTTCCCGACTCTGCATGGCGCCAGCATTTGCTGTCCCGTCTCTACGGGTACATCAAGCGGGATCCGAAGGCCGACGCTTTTTGGCGATCGTTCTTTCGGCCGGGGCTCGAGAACACATCGGATCCGTATTACTCGCATCGGATCCGGTGGCGAAACACGATGCAGATCAGGAGATTCTTCGCCGAGCCCGTTCGGGCGCAAATGCAAGCGGAGGAGGCGCTCCTCGCGGATCTCGAAAGCTACCTGGATCCGGACCGAGCGCGTTGGCACCCGCTGTGCCGTGCTCAGTACCTCGAGCTGACGCTCTTCATGTCGTGCTATTTGTTGAGCTCGCAGGGCGATCGCATGATGATGGGACACTCGGTGGAGGGGCGCGTGCCGTTCTTGGATCACCGGGTGATCGAGCTCGCCGCGCGCATTCCGCCCAAGTTCAAGATGCGTGCACTGAACGAAAAGTACGTTCTAAAAGAGGCTTTCAAGGATCTACTGCCGTCGTCCGTTGCGAAGCGTCCGAAGCAGCCATATCGCGCGCCCATCGCCGCCTGTTTTGCGGACGAGCAAGACAATCTCGGCAGTGTGCTCTTGCGGAAGGAAGCGCTCGAGCAGGTAGGGCTGGTGGATCCTGTGGCGGTGCAGAGATTGCGGGAAAAGGGATCGCGAAATGCGGCCGGTCTCAGCGAGCGCGAAGAGATGGGGCTTGCGGTCGCTGTATCGACACAGCTTTTGCATCGTTTGTTCGTCGAGCAGTTCGAGCCGGCCGGTTCCCGGGTCGCGGCTTGATGCTGCGCGCTGCCGGATGATCTGGAGTTTCGATTGCGATGAAACGGTTGTGGTGGAAGTTGCGCGACGAGCTCAAGGGCCTTGCGCTTGGGGTGCTCTGCGGTTTCCCGCTGGGCGCAGGCGTTTGGCTGCGCGCACGCTTGATGCGCTTCTTCTTCAAGAGCCTTGGGCGTAACACGGTCTTGCAAGTGGGCCTGCGGGTCACGAACCCGGAAAACGTTTCGATCGGTTCGAATTGCAACCTTGCGCGCGGTGTGTTCATCACGGGCGGAGGCGGGGTCACGATCGGCGATTGGGTCGGTTTCGGACCTGACACCAAGATCTGGTCGGTGAACCATCGATTCGAGGATCCAGATACGCCATGGTTGCTCCAGGGATGGGAGAAGAAGCCCGTCGTGATCGAAGACGATGTCTGGCTGGGCGCCAATGTCTTCGTCATGCCCGGCGTGACCATTGGGCGTGGTGCGATCGTGTCGGCCGGCGCGGTGGTGAACAAGTCCATTCCGCCGTACGCGTTGGTCGCCGGCAATCCTGCTCGCGTCGTTGGGTGGCGCAAGCGGCCTCCCGGATTGAGCAATCCCGAAACAGCAGGATCCGCCGAAGCCGCGCAAAGCAGCGCCTGACTTCGTCTCTCTACCGCGAGGTATTCGTTTGAGTACCGCTGAGCTCAAAGCCGATCTGGAGACGGTTGGATCGTCCCGTATTCTGTTCGGCCATCAGTCCGTCGGGAGAAATATCCTGGCTGGCCTTGCTTCGCTGGCCGGCGAATGCGGAGTGTCGATCCGGATTGCAGAGATCACGACCGTACCGCCCGACTCGGGTCCGGGATTGTTTCATTCCAACATCGGTAAGAACGGCGATCCGCAGAGCAAGTGCGACGCGTTCGAGTCCTTGCTCATGCGTCCGGAGCGGCCCGCCTACGACCTCGCCGTGATGAAGTTCTGCTACGTCGATCTGGGAAGAAGTACGCCGCTCGACGCCGAAGCAATGGCGGCGTGCTATGCACGTCTCGTCGAGGTAATTGCGAAGCAGCGGCCCGACATCCGTTTGATGCACATGACCATGCCCCTGCGTGCAGAATGGACGGGTTGGAAGGTCAGAGTGAATCGACTGCTCGGTCGCGACATTCCAGTCGACACCGAGAATGCAATGCGGAACGCATTCAACGATGCGCTGCGCGATCGTTATGGCAGCGAGTTGTTCTTCGACCTGGCCGCGCTCGAATCCACTCGAGCCGACGGTTCGCGGAGCTCATTCCAGTTCAAAGGCCGCACCGTGTATTCGCTCGCGCACGAGTACACGCACGACGGCGGACACCTCAATCCTGCGGGGCAACGGTGGGTTGCTGCGGCGTTCGTACGGGCCCTCGCGAAGGCGCTTCGTGAGCGTCCGGCAGAGCGGGCCGCAACCGCGGCGGCTGCACAGTAACGCTCAAAAGGAAGAAGGCGAGCCGAAGCGTTCCTTCGGCTCGCCTTCATGTATTGCCGCCGCGGTCTCGGCGAGCTCTTAGAGCTTCAATTCCGGAACGGGCTCGACCAGCACAGGCTTCAGGTGCAAGTACCGCGTCGCACGCCGTTTCGCCTCGATGTCGCGATACACGTTAGCCGCTTGCTGCTCGGTAATTCCGATCGCTGCCGCGAGCGCGGCCGGCGAGCGCCCGTGGTTGTACGCCCAGAGCGCAAGATCCATTTTCTGGTAGGGCAGCGCGAAGTAGAACTCGTCCTGGCCTTGCGCGAGGCTGTATGTGTCCGTCGTTGGGATTGCGTTGCAGATGTCGTCGGGCAGCTTCATGTGGCGCGCCAACGCATACACCTGCGACTTGTACAAGTGGGCGATCGGCTTGATGTCGGCGCTGCCGTCGCCGTTCTTGACGAAGAAGCCTTGGTCGTACTCGAGGCGGTTCGGCGTGCCGATGACGGCGTAATTCAATCGATCCGCATGGAAGTACTCGACCGTCTTGCGGATACGCTGCTTGAAGTTCGTGGCCGCAACGATCTGCAGATACTCGCGCAGACCCAGGCGCTCCTGTTTCACTTCGCCGCTCGGCGTCTGCACGACGAGCTGGAAATGATTGATCTGGCCGTCGATGCCACCCGAGATCACGATCTTGTTCTTCCATCCTTCGCCGTAGTCGGGGAATACGCGGCGGATCGCCTCGTCTCGCCAACGGTAGCAGCCGATCGCCTCGAGCGTCGGCGCGATGTCGTGAACTTCGTACTGGATCTTCAGGTGCTCGGCGAGGAGCTTGCCGCGCTGGGTGCTGAAGCCTGAGGAATCGCGCTCGGGCAATAGCAGGCCGAACACGCGCTGCGGACCGAGCGCGCGGACCGCAAGCGCCGCGCACACGGAGCTGTCGATGCCGCCGGACATCGCAATGACGAAGCCGCGCCGGGACAGTTCGCCGGACAGGATTTCGCGCATCCGTTGGCAGATCGATTCGATCGTCTTATCGCCATCGATCTCCAGAACGCGGGGATCCACCGTGTCGTTTCCAAGTGTCATGTGTCGATCTCTTTTGTTTATCCCAATTTCAAACGCTGAACTTTGCCCGAAGAGGTTTTCGGGAGCTCTTTGGCGAACTCGACGACTTTCGGAACCTTATAGGCAGCGAGGTTCTGACGGCAGTGGGCTTTGACGGCCATCATCTCCAGCTTCACGCCCGGCTTGGGCACGATGACTGCCTTGACAGCCTGCCCGAGCACCTCGTCGGGAATGCCGGTGACGGCCACTTCTTCGACGCCGTCCAGCGATGCAAGGACCTCTTCGACTTCCTGCGGGCTGATGCGGAATGCGCCGACTTTGATCATCTCGACCTTGCGGCCCTTGATGTACAAGTAGCCGTCTTCATCGCGATAGCCGAGATCGCCGGTGTGCAGCCATCCGTCCTTGATGACGGCGGCGGTGGCTTCCGGATCGTTCCAATAGCCGAGCATCACGTTCGGGCCGCGAGCACAGATCTCGCCGACGTTGCCGACGGCGACGGAGCCGCTCTCATCGCGGACATCGATTTCCACGCCAGGAATCGGAATGCCGACCGAACCCAATTTCTCATGCAGCTTGTCGGGCGGCAGATACGTCAGCCGGGCTGTGGCTTCCGTCTGGCCGTACATGATGAAGATCCGGACGTGAGGCGCCTGCGCGTGCAGCCGCTCGATCAAGGCCGGCGGCATGGCTCCACCTGCCTGAGTGATGTAGCGCAACTTGCTCAGATCGAAATCCTGTAACCGGCAACGTCCGAGCAGCAGTGCGAATGTGGACGGGACTCCCGCGAAGCCGGTGATGGCGGCATCCTGCAATTTCTGGAGCGTGGCTTGCGGGAAGGCGAAGTTGTCTTCGAGCACGAGCTCGGCACCGCAAAGTAGGTGGCTGTGCAGCACCGAATTGCCGTACGAGAAGTGAAACGGCAACACGCACAGGCCGCGATCCGTCTCGTTCAAGCCGAGGTACTCGATGATGGCTTCGGCATTCGAGCGCAGATTCCGGTGGCTCAGCATGACGCCCTTCGGTCGGCCTGTCGTACCGGAGGTGTAGATGATTGCCGCGAGCTCGTCCGCGACGAGCGGTGCGTTCTGAGCTTGAGTGTCTGAGGCAGACAAGTCGAGCAGGGCGCTCAGAGCTTCGGAACCGTTCCCCATCGGCACAGCGAGCGTTTGAACGTCACTTTCGGCGAGTGCATTCGTCAACGCAGGCCACTCAGGATGGTCCGCATCCCCGGCGAGCAGGGCAGCTCCGCAGTGCTGGATCTGTCTTGCCAGAACCGGAGTTCGTTCTTGCGCATTGAGCGGCACCGCAACGCAGCCGGCGGCTAGCGTCGCGTAGTAGAGCGCCACGTATTGCGGGGAGTTGCGCAGCAGCAGCGCCACGCGCGAGCCGCGCGCGACTCTGCCGGCAAGATGGATCCGCAAAGCTTGTATCGCGCGCGCGAGGTCGCCATACGTCCAGCGCGTTTCGCGCCAGACGAGGGCAGTGGCCTGCGGACGCTTGTCTGCGACCGCGGCCAACGCGTCCACGAGCGATGTCGGCATCGATGTCAGGCCGCTTTGCGTCGGCGTTCGACGAACTGCGCGATCTTGTTCACCGAGTCCAAGTTGTCGGGGATCATCTCCTCATCCTTGACCTTTACACCGAGCTTCTCCTCGATGAAGAAAATGATTTCGAGCATCCCCGTCGAATCGACGATGCCCTTGCCGAGCAGCGAATCGTCGAAGTCGAGCGCTGCAACGTCGTTGGTGAAAAGATAGTTTTCCAAGATAAAGCTGCGAATCTGGTTGCGCAGTTCGTCCGACATAAAAGAAATGCCTCGTAACAAGCTTGTGTGAAAGCGAACGCCGCCAAGTTTGGCGGCAGGATTTCGATTGTTCTACGCCCGTTCGTGCGATGGTGGCGGGTGATAAAATTGTCGGCATTGGGCAGGCGACGAGCGCGGCAGACGATCACATTCGGTGAATTTGGCTGGGACGTCGTTGACCGTGCCTCGCGGCGAGGCGTGTCGGATTTCTTTCCAATCGGCCGGATCGCCCGGCCGCGATGGAGGCTCCAAAATCTTATAAGCCAAGGATTTAGAAAGGATTTTGTGCTTGTGGCACAGCGCTTGCTTCAGTACTGAACAGGAGGGCTCGTCTCGAGCCCCTCAACGGAGCGGGAAATGTTCAAAGCGATTCAAAAGAAGGTTCTGGGCGTCGTTGCACTGGCTGCCATCTCGTTCAACGCAAATGCGATTCCGTTCGTTTGGACGGACGCGTACGATCCGGTCGATTTCAAGCTGTCGGCGCCGACGACCCACGGCTACACTCACAACATCACGGATGGTCCCTACGGTTACCGCCCGGGTATCGATACCATCTATTCAGCGACGCTGTCGATTTTTCTGTATGACGATCTAGATTTGTGGCAACCCGAGGAAGTGCGCTTCAGTTTCGACGGCGGCGCCTGGACGCCCAGCACTTCGGTCAGCGGTCTCAGCAGCCTGCTGTTGCCTCAGATCTTTAGCTTCGATGCGGCCGCCTTGGCGCTCGATGGATTCATCAACGTCCTCATCCAGGCGACGTCCGGGGATTTCTATTTCGCGGGCTCGGTGTTGACCGTCTTCGGCGATCGCGAGTTGGGTGTGTCGAGCCCGACCGCTCCGACGAACATCCCGGAGCCTGCGACGCTCGGCTTGTTCGGTCTGGCGTTGCTTGGCCTCGGGGCTGCAGCGCGTCGCAAAAAGGCCTAACGTGGCAATCGAACGTGGTTCGAACGAAACCCCGCCTCGTGCGGGGTTTCGTGTTTTTGGGGTTGCCAAACAGAGGCGAGCCCGTGTGTGTCGGCTGTTTCGTTTGACGTAGCCCTGCTGCGCTGCGTCGAGTCAGTTGGCAATCCGTCCTTCGGGTGCCGGCTGGTATGAGCGGAAGTGCTTGAAGTTAAGAACAAAATAACCTTGGCAGCAAACCTGCGCCAATAACCCCATCGTGTTCCGGCCGGCTCCTGTCTCGGTGCCCGAGCCCGGAACGACTGCGTTGTTCGGATTGAGCTTGCTCGCGTTGGGCGCCGTCGCACGGCGTCGCCGCAGCAACAACGCAGCCTGATACTCGCTCGAGACTCGAAACAAAAAGGGCGTTGCGGTTACCCGCAACGCCCTTCGCATTTTTGACGTTCGGACGCTCGGCTGTTCAGCGCTGTTTGAAGTCTTCCGGCGTGAGCGAATGCCGGGCGAGCAGCTTGTAGAAGTCCGTGCGATTTCGCTTGGCCAATCGCGCAGCTTGGCTCACGTTGCCGCCAGTGATCTGCAGGATCTGTGACAGGTAGTTGCGCGTGAATTCGTCGCGTGCCTCGTCGAAGGAGGGTAGCCGGGCGGGCGCACTGCCAAGTGCGGCCTGTACGAGCTCGGCGCTGATGATGGGACTGGTAGCAAGCGCGACGTTCTGACGCACGACGTTCTCGAGCTGGCGGACGTTGCCGGGCCAGTCGGCGCTGACGAGCAGCTCAACGGCTTCGGGCGCATAGATGTGGCGTTGCTGTCCCGTTTCCTTCGCGATCTTCTCGAGGAAATGCGAAACGAGCAGCGGAATGTCCTCGCGGCGCTTGTTGAGCGAGGGCATTTCGATGTGCACGACATTGAGCCGGTAATACAGGTCCTCGCGGAAATGGCCGCTCATGATGAGCTGCTTCAGATCGCGATGTGTCGCCGAGATGATGCGGACATTGACCGGAATGGCTTCGGTGCTGCCGACCGGACGGACCTGATTCTCTTGCAGGACGCGCAAAAGCTTGACCTGCAGGCGCATCGGCATGTCGCCGATCTCATCGAGCAGGAGCGTGCCGCCATCGGCTGCCTGGAACAGGCCCCGGTGCTCGCGGATGGCGCCCGTGAATGCGCCTTTCACGTGGCCGAACAACTCGCTCTCGAGCAGGTTTTCGGCCATCGCGCTGCAATTGATCGCGACGAAGGGCCGGTTGCGGCGCGGGCTGGCCTTGTGAATCGCGCGTGCGAGGAGCTCCTTCCCGGTGCCGCTTTCGCCGGTGATCATCACGCGGGCATCGGTGCCGGCCACCATGTGCGCCTGCGCGAGACGCTCTTCCATCAGGGCGCTGCGCGTGACGATCTCGCTGCGCCAGTCTTCGGCCGTATCGGCGAACCCGGAAATCTTGAGCGCACGCTGCACCTGATCGAGCAACTCTTGCTTGTCGACCGGCTTCGTCAGGAAGGCGAATGCGCCGCTCTGAGTCGCTTGAACGGCGTCGGGGATCGTGCCGTGTGCCGTCAGAATGATCACGCGCAGTCCCGGGGCCCGGCTCTGAATCTCCTTGAGCAGACCGATGCCGTCCATCTGATCCATGCGCAGATCCGTGATGACCAGATCCGGGCGCACGCGCGCGAGTGCAGCCAGCGCCGCGCTCGCACTCTCGACGGCTTCGACGTCGTAATTTTCAGCGCGAAGACGGATCGTGAGCAGCCGAAGCAGCCCAGGATCGTCGTCAACGACTAGAAGACGGGCCTTGCGTTTCACTTGAGTTGGCGTCACGACTGCCAGGGGGCGTGGGACTGCGTTCAATGAGGGTCCTCTCGATTTCCTTGACTGCGTCCAGCTTTTGCTGAGCCTCGGCGAGAGCGCGGCGCAAGCGAGCGATTTCCTCAGCTTGCGCTTGGGCGCGTTTATCCGAGTTTGCCTGGGAGCGGCCACGGTCGTCGAGTGTCGCCAGCAGCCGACGTATCTCGGCTTCCAGCTTCAACCGTTCGTTCGTCTCGTGCAGTAAGACGGCAACCAAAACGCGCTCGGCCGGCATCATGCGCTCCGGCGTCGCCATCAGCGCTTCCAGCAAGCGCTTGCCCTCGAGCGGCTTCGATGCGGGGTGACCTGGCGTGACGAGCGCCGCGGCGTAGTGCAGCGTGCTCGAAGTGGTCGGAGCCCGTGTGTATTCGCGTTCGACTTCGTAGTAAACGTCGGCTTGGCGGGCAGGATCGGCGCTCGCGAGCCCGTTGATCGTTTCCAGGTATTTGCGGATGACGTCGTCGGTCGGCGTTTCCACCGCGACCGCGGTCGGTTCGTTACGCAACGGGGGCAGCAGGTCGCATGCAGACAAGAGCGCGCACAGCGGCAGCACGCAGAGGACTGCGTACGGTGCGATCGATTTTCGTGCGGTGTCCGGTCTGGATGTCATGCTCTTCGGAGCTTGTTATGCGGTTTCGCTTTCGAGACTCGGCGCAAGCGGCAGCCGAATTCGGAAATGCGCGCCCGGGAATACGCCGTCGATGATCTCGATCGTGCCGCCGTGAGCCTGCACGAATTCGTTTACGACTGAAAGCCCGATGCCGGTGCCTTTTAGGTGTCCGGCGGTGGGTGCGCGGCCAGAATAGAACGCTTCGAAAATGGCGCCGCGCTCTTCCTTGGGAATGCCCGGGCCGGTGTCGGCCACATCGAGCACGAGCACATCGCGGTGCTGGTGTGCGTGGATGTAGATCGTTCCGCCGCGCGGGCTGTACTTCAGTGCATTCGATACGAGGTTGTCGAGAATCAGTTTGAGTTTTGCCCGATCCGCGCGCAATTGGATGTCCTGAACCTTGAGATCCAAATGCACACGCTGCGAGAGCAACGTGAGCTGGTGAGTCTCGAGCACCGACTTGATGAGCGGACGCAAGCGGAACTCGCTGATCTCGAGCCCCGAGTGCCGCGCCTGCCAGGCGCTGAACGAAAGCAGGTTTTCGATGAGCTGCTGCAATTTGATGCCGTTGTCCCGGAGGATGGCCGTGACCTCGCGCTGGGCGCTGTCGAGCTCGCCGACGGCTCCGTCCATGAGGAGCTCCGTGCCTTCCCGGATGTTCGCAAGCGGAGTCTTGAGCTCATGCGACATGTGCCGCAGGAATCGGTTTCGTTCCTGAGCGAGCTCGAGCAAACGCACGCGCAGCCATTCGAGCTGGCGCCCGAGATCTTCGAGGTCCGAAGGTCCGCGGACGGCAATCGGCTTCGAGAACGTGCCCTTGCCGAGCTGGCTGATGGCGTTGTCGATCTGGCGGATCGGGCGCATCAGCACGTACATGAACACGACGACGAGCACTGCCGTCAGCCCGATCAGTCCCGCCGAAAGCCAAAACAGATATTGCTGCGTCTCCGCGGTTTCCGTTTCGAGCTGTGATAGGCCGGTTTCGATTTGCTCGCTCGTGGCGTTCGAGAGCGCGAACGCACCTTCCCACATCGAGGGAATTGCATCCAGGCCGTCGCGCAAGAGCTCGGGCGACGGCTCGTCCGTGACGAGCAGCGCTGCATCGAGCCGCGCCAGACCGTTGCGAAGCGCTGCCAAATGCGTCGCCCGCACCGGATCGGCCGCAACGTTCTCAATGCTGTCCAATGTGGACAGGAGGCGCTGCCGGCCTTCGCGATACACCTGCAGCAATGCCGGATCGCCGAGCACCTGATAGAGCTTGGCATTGCGCTCGATCGCCGAGATCTGCTGGAACAACTGCTGCGTGTAATGCGTGGCTTCGACCCCGGTCCGCACGAGCGTCGTGCTCGCGTCCGATAGATTGCGCACCTTGGCCGTGCCGATGACGACGGCCAGCAGCAACGGTGCCGCCACCAGCGCAAAGCCGGTCAGCATCAAGCTGCTCAACGATTTCGGGCGAGGCCAACGCATGCGCAATCGATCAGGCCTTGAGTTCGGCCCTGCAGACCAAGGTCAAATGCACCCTCCGTGACGCGAAGCGGGCTGTGTACCCCGGAACCGCCTCGCAAACTAGACGCCAGCACCCCGACGCTATCGTGAGGGATAGCCGGTGCGCATTTTGGCGACAGTCTACAGCAGCCTATCGGCGGCCGACGCTCGATACGCGGCCGCATTTCACAGGGCGGTGGTACAGCCCATGGTGCCTGCCTGAGACTCCAAGGTCGGCGTGAAGACTAGCGCAGCTCCTGTCCGCTCGAAGCTGGCCGTTGGTCGCGATCGCAAGATCCCCCGGGAGATCAGTTCCGCTGCAATTCCGGGTGGGCCAGCAAGCGCTTCTCCCATTCGAGCTGCGAACGAACGATCACGGCCAGATCGTCGTATTGCGGCGCCCAACCCAAGACCTGCCGGATTCGATCGGCGCGGGCGATCAAGCTGGGCGGGTCGCCTGGGCGCCGGGGCGCTTCGATCGTCTTGATCGGGGTGCCGTTCAAACGATCGACCATGGCAATCACATCCCGGACGCTATAGCCGTGCCCGTACCCGCAATTCAGAGTCTGGGATTCGCCGCCCTGACGCAGGTAGTCCAGGGCTTTGATGTGCGCGCTGGCGAGATCTTCTACATGGATGTAGTCGCGAACGCCGGTTCCGTCCTTCGTCGGGTAATCCGTCCCGAAGATCGATACGTGCGGGCGCTTGCCGACGGCGGCTTCGCACGCGACCTTCGTCAGCAGCGTCGCATTGAGCGTCGATTGCCCGATTCGTCCGTTCGGATCGCTGCCCGCGACGTTGAAGTACCGCAGCACGACATACCGCAGCGAGCTCGCGGCGGCCAGATCGCGCAGCATCCATTCGCTCATCAATTTCGAGGTGCCGTATGGATTGATCGGCTGCGTCGGGCTGTCCTCCGCTGCAATGCCGCCCTCGGGAATGCCGTACACCGCTGCCGTCGACGAGAACACGAAGTGTTTGACTCCAGCTGCCGAGCAGGCCTCGAGCAGACTGCGTGTCGAACACGTGTTGTTCCCGTAGTACTTGAGCGGGTTCGAGACCGATTCCGGCACCACCGTGTGTGCAGCGAAATGCATGACGGTTTCGACGCCATGTTCGCGAAGAATTCGACCGACCAATTCCCGATCGCCCGTATCGCCGACGATGAGCGGCGCATCGAGCACAGCGGAACGAAAGCCGGTCGACAGGTTGTCGAGCACGACGACGTTTTCGTTTCGCTCGCGCAATTGACGAACGACGTGACTACCGATGTAGCCGGCACCGCCGGTAACGAGAATGGACATGGTTCGTGAAGTTTGGCTGTTGATGGTTACAGGCTACAGCATGGGCTAGGGGCTTGGGGCTCGGGACTTGGGGTTCCTGCAGCCCGATCCTCAGCTTTCCGCTACAGCCTACAGTCTACAGCCTCGCTCATTTGTGACCTGCTGCGTTCTTCGCTACCGTGCCTCGTCATGAAGAAGCGCGTTTCCCAATCGCCGCACCCGTACGACAGCTTGACGCCCGATGTAGTCATCGGCGCCGTCGAGTCGCTCGGGTTCTTGAGCGACGGGCGCATTCTCGCGCTGAACAGTTACGAGAATCGCGTCTATCAGGTCGGTGTGGAAGACGGCCCGCCCGTCGTGGCGAAGTTCTATCGGCCGGGCCGCTGGACGGACGAGGCGATTCTCGAAGAGCACGAGTTCGCGCTCGAGCTCGCGGAATCGGAAGTTCCGGTCGTACCGCCGATCGTGCGAGACGGGCGCTCGTTGTTCGAGATGTCCGGGTTTCGTTTCGCCGTGTTCGAGCGTCGCGGCGGACGTTGGCCAGAGCTCGGCACACAGGAAGAGCGCGCTTGGATCGGCCGCTTTCTCGGACGCATTCACATGATCGGGCGCCGCGTTCCGTTCCGTCATCGCGGCCGCATCGATGTCGAAGCGTTCGGTGAGCAACCGCGCGCGTATTTGCTCGAAGAGGGTTGGCTGCCGCCTCACCTCGATGCTGCATACGAGTCTGTGACGGCGGATTTGCTCGAGCGTGTGCGTGCTGCTTTCGCACAGGCCGGCGCGTCGCAGCTTCGTCTGCACGGCGACTGTCACCGAGGCAATGTGCTGTGGACCGATGCTGGTCCGCATTTCGTGGATCTCGACGATTGTGCGATGGGGCCGGCAATCCAAGATCTCTGGATGCTGCTCTCCGGATCCCGCACGGAGATGGGCGAGCAGCTGTCGCAGATTCTGGAAGGCTACTCGCAGTTCAGCACGTTCGACTTCAACGAGTTGTTGTTGATCGAAAGCCTGCGGACCTTGCGCATGATTCACTATGCCGCATGGCTGGCGAGGCGCTGGGAAGATCCGGCGTTTCCGCGAGCGTTTCCATGGTTCAATGAACCGCGCTACTGGGAAGAGCACATCCTGCAGCTTCGCGAGCAGCTCGCCGCCATCGACGAGGGTCCGATCGAGTTGCCTTAGAGGGGTGTGCGATGCTGCACATTTCTCCGAATGGTGTGCTGTGGTAGCGTCCGCTACCCGAGAATCGAAGGAGCCGAGGGAACTCCGTGGCGAATCGACTTTGCCAATCCTTTTCAAGGAGCTGGCGCTGGAGCGCCCTTTTTCTTTGCACTCTCCTGGCAGCAGGTTGCGGAGGGGGAGGTGGACCGTCGACGGTCGACCCCGGCAACCCGCCACCCCCGTCGACATCCGTCACAGTGAGCGGGAAAGTCACGTTCGACCGCATCCTGTTCGCGCCTACGGGGGAGGGAGGGCTCGATCCGAATTCTCCGATCGAGTTGCCGGCACGAGGCGTCGTCGTCGAGGCGGTTAGCGGCTCGAGCGTTATCGCAACCACGACGACGAACGAACTGGGCGATTACTCGCTCACGGTTCCGAGCAACACGCCCATGTTCATTCGGGTCAAGGCGCAGATGCTGAAGACCGGAGCATCTCCGACCTGGAATTTTCGTGTGTTGAACAACACGACCGGACAGTTGTATGCGTTGGTCAGTTCGACCTTCAACAGCGGCACGTCCGATAGTAGCCGCAATTTGCGGGCTGCATCGGGATGGACGGGTAGTTCGTACGGGGAGACTCGTGCCGCAGCGCCTTTCGCGATTTTGGACACCGTGTATCAAGCGAAGGAGCTGATCCACTCGGCAGCGAGCGTGAATTTGCCGCCGCTCGATCTTTTCTGGAGCCCCTCGAACGCGCCGACAGTCGCGCGGTTCTGTGTGCAAGACGGCGACATCGGAACGACTTTCTATTGGTTTGGCGGCGACGACCCAGACGATTGCGGAGATCCAGTACCCGAGGGCATCTACATTCTCGGCAACTTCTCCGTCGGCGATACGGATGAATTCGATCAGCACGTCATCGCGCACGAGTTCGGTCACTACATCGAAGAGACGCTCTCACGCTCCGATTCCATCGGCGGATCCCATGGACCCGACGACAAGCTTGATTTGCGCGTTGCGTTCAGCGAGGGGTGGGGTAACGCCTTTGCGGGCATGGTGCTGAACGATCCCGTTTACCGCGACTCGTACCAGGGCAACGCTCGCGATTTCAGTTTCGACCTCGAACAGGACTCAGGCGGGCAAGAGGGTTGGTACTCCGAAGACTCCGTCGGCGAGATCTTGTGGGATCTGTTCGATTCGGGCACCGAGAGCGGCGACTCGATCGCGCTCGGGTTCGGGCCGATCCTCAACGCGATGAGGAACGGTCAACGAACGACGTGGGCGCTCACGAGCATTTTCTCGTTCCTGGAAGCCTTGCGCGATGAAGTGCCGTCGCAATCGGCGGCAATCAATCAGCTGCGCAACGGCGAACAAATTTCGGGTACGGACGCATTCGGCACGGGCGAAAGCAATGATGGCGGCGATGCGCTCAACTGGCCCGTGTATCGCTCGGTCGCATTGAACTCGGGCCAACAGCCGTTCTGCGTGCGTGTGCAGAGCGGCACCAATATCGAGAACAAACTCGGCTTCAGCAAGTTCTTTAGGTTGAACCTGGCGAGCGCAAGTACGGTGACGATTCAGGTTGTCGGTACCGCCGATCCAGGAACGCCAGGCAGTGTGGCAGCGCAGGATCCCGACGTGTGGGTGTATCGCCAAGGAGTGCCTATCGCGTTCCGTGAGACGGTAGGTCAGACGGAACAGCTATCGCAAATTCAGCTGTCCGCCGGGACCTACATCATCGAGGTTTACGATTACGAGCTCGTCGCGGGGCCGACACCCCGCTGCATGACGATCAATGTGACCGGCACTTGACGCTTCACGATCGCTTGCGGAAAGGTGCGCGCATGAAACAGGAAGGCTTTATGAAGACGTCTCGAATTGCAGTGATTCCGCTTGCGGCGCTCGCTTTGACGCTTGGTGCGTGCGGCTCGGACACGGATCCCGAAACCGCTGCCGCCGTGCCGCCGCCGGCCGCGAAACCGACGGTCCAGCCGGAGCAATCGCCCGTCGATCCGACGGCAAAAATGGCGCGCGCGGTCGGTAGCGGCAAACCCGGCGCTGCTGTCGATATCAAGTACGACTTCAAAGATCGACCCGAAGTCGGCAAGCCGGTCGAGGTGAAGATCGCCTTCATCCCGGGCGCTGGCGTGGAATCGTTGGAAGCGAAGATCTCCGACATGGATGGCATTACCGTCGCCGGAGGACTCAATCCGCAGTTCAACAACGTCCAAGCCGGACAACCCTACGAGCACACGTTCTCGCTGCTCGCCAATCGCGCCGGCGTGTTCTACGTCTCCGTGGAGGTCACGACGCATTTCGGCGAAGCGTCCACTGCGCGCACGTTCGCGATTCCCCTCGCCGTCGGCGATATCGCCGCCGAACAAGGGCAAAAGAAGAAGTCGGCGCCCACGAGGGACGCAACCGGCGAGGCGATCGAGTCAATGCCGGCGAAAGAGACGTAGCAGGCGGAGCGTGCTAACTCAGGCTGAAGGCTGAAGGCTGAAGGATGGGGCTGCGAGCGGTCTCAGCCTGGGGTTTGGATGCCGATTGAGCGGGCATGAGCCCTGGCCAAGCCGGCAGGCTCAACTAGGCCAGCGTTACTGACCCGGCGATCAGCCGCAGCCTTCAGCCTTCAGTCTTCAGCCTAAGGCATACCGCCCGGGCCCGGCCCTATGTCCCGTGCCCGCATTCCGCTACCATTCGCGGCCTTTTTCCAGCGATTCAGGCTCCCTGTGTCCGACTCCACCGCCAAACTCCGCAATATCGCGATCATCGCGCACGTCGACCACGGGAAGACCACGCTCGTCGACAAGCTGTTGCAGCAATCCGGGACGCTGGATGTGCGTAAGGCCTCGCCCGAGCGGGTGATGGACTCCAATGCGCTCGAGCGCGAGCGCGGCATCACGATTCTGGCGAAGAACACGGCCGTTCGCTGGCGCGATTACCGGATCAACATCGTCGACACGCCGGGCCACGCGGATTTCGGCGGCGAAGTCGAGCGAGTGCTGTCGATGGTGGATTCGGTGCTGCTGTTGGTCGATGCGGTCGACGGACCGATGCCGCAGACTCGGTTCGTGACCCAAAAGGCGTTCGCCCACGGCCTCAATCCCATCGTCGTCATCAACAAGATCGATCGCGAGGAAGCCCGGCCGAATTGGGTGCTCGATCAAACGTTCGATCTGTTCGACAAGCTCGGCGCCAATGAATCGCAGCTCGATTTCCCGGTGGTCTATGCATCCGCGCTGCGCGGCTTCGCCGGCTACGATCCGAATCAGCTCGCCTCGGACATGACGCCGCTCTTCGAGACCATCGTGAAGCACTGTCCGCCGCCGGACGTCGACGAGACCGGTCCGTTGCAGTTACAGGTCAGCCAGCTCGATTATTCGAGCTACGTCGGCGCGATCGGCATCGGACGTATCAAGCGCGGCAAGCTGCGCCGCAACTCGCCGGTGGTCGTGGTCGATCGCGACGGCAACACGCGTAATGAACGCATCATCCAAGTGCTCGGGTTTCTCGGCTTGGAGCGCGTCGAAGTCGAAGAGGCGAGCGCGGGCGACATCGTCGCGTTCGCGGGTATCGAGCGGCCGCAAATCTCGGACACGATTTGCGATCCGCAGCATCCGGAACCGTTGCCTCCCCTCGTCGTCGACGAGCCGACGATCAGCATGACCTTCGAAGTGAACACCTCGCCGTTCTGCGGCCGGGACGGCAAGTTCGTCACGAGCCGACAGATTCGCGAGCGGCTATTGCGCGAGGCCATGCACAATGTGGCGCTGCGCGTCGAAGAAACGGACGACCCGGACAAGTTTCAGGTCTATGGACGCGGCGAGCTGCATCTCGGCGTGCTGCTCGAGAACATGCGACGCGAAGGCTATGAGCTTGCCGTCTCGCGACCGCGCGCCGTCGTCAAGGAAATCGATGGGCAGCTCTGCGAGCCGTACGAGGTACTGACGATCGATCTCGACGAGAGCTCGCAAGGTGCAGTCATGCAGGCGCTCGGCGAGCGGGGCGGGCAGCTCACGGGCATGCAGCCCGACGGCAAGGGACGCGTGCGGCTCGATTACATGATTCCTTCGCGCGGCCTGATCGGCTTTCAAACGGAGTTCCGAACGCTCACGTCGGGCACGGGCATCATGCATCACATTTTCGATCACTTCGGCCCGTTACTCGATCGACAAATCGCGCAGCGACAGAACGGCGTGCTGATCTCCAACGGCCAAGGCAAAGCGCTCGCATATGCCTTGTTCAATTTGCAGGAGCGCGGGCGCTTGATGGTCGGTCACGGCGATGAGGTCTACGAAGGGCAGATCATCGGCATCCACAGCCGAGACAACGATCTGGTCGTCAATCCGCTCAAGGCCAAGAAGCTGACGAACATCCGTGCGGCGGGGCGGGACGAAAACATCATCCTCACGCCGCCGGTGCGCTTTACGCTCGAGCAGGCCATGGAATTCATTGCCGACGACGAGCTGGTGGAAGTGACGCCTACGTCCATCCGTTTGCGGAAGCGGTTCCTCAAGGAGCACGAGCGTCGACGTGCCGGAAAGGCCGAAGAAAGCGACGATTGATTTTGATCGGCTATCTTCGGTTGTTGTCCTAAGTCTTTGATTTTAAAGATCACTAAGCTCTTTGCCGAAAGTAGTGTCCCGACCTAACAACGCCCGCTAGTTAGGCGCACTCGGCGATTCCTCTTGCGAGCAATGCAACATAACCCACGGTTTTGCCGTGGGTTTTCTGCGTCGGCTTGGACATAAAACGGGAAACGGTTCACACCATTCCCGAATGGCGGCGGCCTACGATCGCAGGACGTCGTTACTCGCGACCGCATTGACGCGGCATTAGCGGCGTCAGATGGGGAACAAGAACGATGCATCGCTTGCTCGACAAGCAAATCAAAGCTGCCTCTGGCCCGAATGGTGAGCTGGATCTCCAGCGCCTGCTCGATGCAATCGATGCCACTTACAGGCGTACGGACGAGGAGCGGCGCGGCATCGTTCGCTCGATGCAGCTCATGTCCGAAGAGGCGACGACGCTGACGCGCGAGCTCAAAGAAGGCACCGCTGCCCAGCTCCAAGCGATCGTCGATCACGTCAAAGACGTCATTCTCACAGTCGATGCCGACGGGCGCATCGCTACCATGAACGTGACCGGCCAACGCGTCTTCGGCCACATGGAGCCGGAAGTCGTCGGGCGGCCCCTCAGCTTCCTCCTGCCTCAGCTTGGAACTCAAGAAGCGCTTGCCCGCGAGCTCGATCAGCTCGCAACGCGTCTCGAAGATACGCAGGTCGATCTCGCTGCGCACGAAACGCTCGCGCTGCATGCGAACGGCACGATGTTCTCGGCCGAGATCGCCGTCAGCAAGACGCAAATGCATCGGCGGGTCATGTACGTCGTGTGTTTGCGCGATACGACGGAACGCAAGCTCGCGGAGCTTGCTCTGCGCGACAGCGAGGCGCGGTATCGGGCGCTCGTCGAGCATGCGCCCGAAGTGATCATCGTCGTCGATGTGGACCAGAACCGGATCGTCGACGTGAACGAGAATGCGGTACGCTTCTTCAAGCTCGATCGTGCGACGTTGCTCGAAAGTGCGCCTGAAACTCTGAGCCCGCCGCAGCAGCCGGACGGCGCGGATTCCAAGCAGGCACATCGCGAGCATTTCGAGCGCACGCTGGCGGGCGAGCTGCCGGTGCACGAGTGGGTGTTTCGCGACTCTCAGGGCAACGACATTCCCTGCGAGGTGCGTTGGGCGCGGTTGCAATCCACCGATCGGCGGCTGGTTCGCGGCAGCATCACGGACATCACGGAACGCAAGCGCGCCGAGTGGATCGCGGCTGGCGAGCGTCGCGTGTTCGAGCGACTGGCCGCAAATGTCGATCTGCCGATCACGCTCGAAGCGATTACGGATGTCGTCGAGCGTATCTCGCCGGACTGCATCTGCGCGATTCGCTTGTTGGACGAGCGGGGCACGCGCTTGCAACTCTGCGCCGGGCCGAGGCTTCCTTCTGAATATGCGAAAGCGATGGAAGGTGTGGCGGTCGCGGCGCGCAACGGCTCGTGCGCCGCGGCGGTGTATTTGCAGCGCCAGGTCATCGTCGCGGATATCGCGCGCGATACGTTGTGGGAGAACGTCAGGGAAGCCGCACTTGCGGCCGATCTGCGCGCGTGCTGGTCGACGCTGATTCACGCCTCGGACGGCCGCACGCTCGGTACGCTCGCGCTGTACTTCCGTAGCTCGCGCAGCCCACACCCTCCCGACTTCGACTTGATGGCGCGCATGTCGCAGTTGGCGGGCATTGCGGTGGAGCGACGGCTTGCCGAAGCGGCATTGAAAGCGAGCGAGCTTCGCTATCGGCGGCTGTTCGACAACGTCATGGAAGGCGTGTACAGCTCCACGTGCGAAGGACGTTTTGTGTCCGTCAATCCGGCGCTTGCGCGCATGGTGGGATTGTCGTCGCCGGACGAGTTGCTGTCGCTGCCGACCGAGACGATCTATGCCGATCCCGCCGATCGTGCCGCGATCATTGCGAAGCTCGAGGCGGACGGCGAGGTGCGCAACGCCGAGTTCCAGTTGCGTCGTGTCGACGGCACGACGCTGACCGTGATCGAAAACGCTCGTGCCGTGCGCGACGAGAGCGGCCGCATCGTCGGCTACGAGGGCACGATCTCGGACATCACCGAGCGCAAGCGCGCGGAAACCGCGGTGTTCGAGGAGAAAGAAAAAGCGCAGGTGACGCTGCAATCGATCGGCGATGCCGTGATCACGACGGATGCCGAAGGGCGGGTCGAGTACCTGAATCCGGTGGCCGAAGGTTTGACCGGCTGGAAGACGAGCGAGGTGTGCGGCAAGCCGCTGAGCGAAGTGTTCGTCATCTTGAACGAAGCGACGCGCGAGCCGATCGAAAATCCGGTTTCGCGCGCGCTACGCGAAGGTCATGTCATTGCCGTCGCCGATCACGCCGTGCTCGTCAATCGTCGCGGCCAGGAGATTGCGATCCAGGATTCCGCGGCGCCGATTCGCGATCGCACCGGCAAGATCATCGGTGCCGTCATGGTATTCCATGACGTGAGCAAGGAACGCAGGCTGCGCCGTGCTCTGGCCTATCAAGCAAGCCACGATGCGCTGACCGGCCTGATCAACCGCCGCGAGTTCGAGAATCGTTTGAACGAAGCGCTGTCCAGTGCACGCGCCGATCCTTCGCGCACGCACGTGCTGCTCTACCTGGATCTCGATCAGTTCAAGCTCGTCAACGACACTTGCGGCCACCAGGCCGGCGATCGTCTGCTCAAGCAGATCACGGGTCTTCTTCAGACGCGTTTGCGTTCGAGCGACACGATCGCGCGGCTCGGCGGCGACGAGTTCGGCGTTCTTCTCGAGGACTGCAATGCCGAGCGCGCGGCGAAGATCGCCGACAATTTGCGGCAAGCCATTCGCGACTATCGTTTCGAATGGCACGACGGTCCGATGAACGTCGGCGTCAGTATCGGCATCGTCGAGATCAACGGTGCGAGCGAGAGCATCGCGAGCGTGATGAGTGCCGCGGACGTCGCTTGTTACGCGGCAAAGGACTCGGGCCGCAACCGCGTGCACATGTATCAGACCAGCTCGGCGCCCGAACGCCATCGCGAAATGCAATGGGTCTCGCGACTCACGCGCGCGTGCGAAGAGAACCGGCTCGAGCTCTACTACCAGCCCATCGTGCCGATCGGTTCGAACAAGGATCCGCGCGGCCATTACGAGCTACTTCTCAGAATGCGGGGGGAGAACGGCGAGCTCGTATTGCCGCACGAGTTCATTCCCGCAGCAGAGCGTTACAATATCATGCCGATGATCGATCGCTGGGTCGTGAGTCAGGCGCTCGGTGCGCTCGCTCATTACCGCAGCGACGGCGACATCCGTCACGGTTACACGCTGTCGATCAATCTGTCAGGCACGTCGCTCAACGACGACCATTTCCTCGAGTTCTTGATCAACGAGCTGCAGACGTACGATCTGAGCCCCGGCGCAGTGTGTTTCGAGATCACAGAAACGGCGGCGATCGCCAATTTGGCGAACGTCGTGCACTTCATGCGGGAGTTCCGCGCGCGTGGGTGTTTGTTCTCGCTCGACGACTTCGGCAGCGGGCTGTCGTCGTTCATGTATCTCAAGAACCTGCCGGTCGATTACCTCAAGATCGACGGCCAGTTCATCCAGAACGTCACGACCGACCATGTCGACCGCAGCATGGTGGTGGCGATCACGCAAATCGGCCATGCGATGGGCATCAAGACGATCGCCGAACGCGTCGAGTCCGCGGAAGTGCTCGCATGTCTTGCGGACATCGGCGTGGAGTACGCGCAAGGCTTCTATGTGGCGATGCCCGAGTCGGTCGAAGCATTGAGCCGCATTACGCGCACGGCGCCGAATCTGCGGCTCATGCAATCCGCCTGAGTTTCGAACGCGAGTCGAGCCGATCAAAGCGGTTCGAGTACCTTGGCAATCCGCGCAGTCGTTTCCAGATTCAAGATCTCGTCGGCGATGCGTTGCAACGTGCTCGCTGAAGCGGGGCGCTGCGCGCGGCGGCCGCAGTCGATGAATTTGGCGACGAGCGCGGTGTCCGACATCGGTGCGGCCGGGCTACCGTAAGCCGCTTGTACCCTTCGGTGGATCATGCTGCCGTCACGCAACTTGATTTCGAGCACGTACCCCTGGCGGAATTCGGCAGGATCGATGCGATAGGCGACCCGATCGGCGAGCGCAAGCACGTCCGTTCGTCGAAGCGCCGTATCCGAGAACGATTCGAAATCCACACGCCGATCGATCAATGCAGCGGCCAGCGTGAAGTACAAGCTGAACTTCGCCGCGATGGCCGTTTCCGGACGGCGTTTCAGGGTCGCCGGCTCCAGCACGATCATTTGTTGCTCCGAGGCGATACCGGTCACGGACTCGATTTGCGTCGGATCGAGCGGCTGTTCGTTCAATAGTTCGAGCGCAGCCTGGACGTAAATGTGCGTGTCGCGGCACGACGGCCACGCTTTGAACGAGATGTCGCGACCCGCGAAGCGCTTTCCCAGATCTGCGATCAGTGTCTGGCGTTGAACGCCGTTTGCGTACATCACGAAAAATTCCGAGCGGCCTTCGAACGGTGCGTTGAAGCCGCGCACGCCTCTAGTTGCGAGCAGCGCCGACTCGAGACCGACGCGTGCGCACAAACCTTCGCGAATCGCACGAATGGTCGATGCTGGACTGTCTTGCAGTTCCTGCGTACAGGAGTTCTGACAGAGCGCCAACGACCACGCATCGAGCACTTGCTCCGCCGACGCACCGAGCAGCTTGGCCGCCGCGGTCGCTGCGCCGAACGTGCCGACGATCGCAGGCTGATAGAAGCCGGGCGGCGGCGCGCCTTCGCGGACCAGGGCTCGAGCGAGACGGCAGACAACGTCGCAGCCGAGCGCGATGGCGGTGATCAAATCGCGCCCGGAAGCGCCGAGCTTCTCCGCAAGCGGCAATGCGGCAGCGACGGCCGCAGCGTTCGGATGAGTGCGAGTCTCTTCGTGTGCATCTTCGTAATCCATCGCATGGGCCAACGATCCGTTCGCGAGCGCTGCAAGTACGGTCGGAACGCGACGGCCAGTCCCGAGAATCTTCGCTTCGCGAGGGCCTCCGGATTCGAGTGCAAAGTCGATGAACGGTTTGCAGGCGGGTTCGAGTCCGGAAGCGGCCAGCGACACACCGATCGCATCCAGGATCGCTCGCTTGGTCATTGCGACCACATCGGCGGGAAGGTCTTCGTAGCGCGTATTCGCAACGTAGCGTGCGAGCGCCAGCGATTCGCCTGATCGAGGATCGGCTTTCGACTCCTGCTGGGCTGCTGCACTGGAGAGCTGTAGAGGCAACGTCGTTGCGGCGGCAGCGGCACCTCCGGTCAGGATCGCCCGGCGGGACAATTTCATTCGTTTCGACTCCGATTTCGCAGCAGGCAGCGCGTTAGGCGCTGCGTGAGTTGCGATTGTTGACACTTCGAGGAGGGATCGTCTATTTAGCTTCAACGAAATTGTTGACAATCTCAAGACCGTCGTGAGCTACAAACATCTCTCGGGCAAGTGCGTCGCCGGCGCGCTTGCGACCGTCATTGGCATCTGCGCCGTTTCTCTCGCTGCAGCTGCGGGCGCCGACATCGTGCCGCAAGTTCGGCAGGCACAATTCAAGCGCTACGAGCGGTTCGCAGAGTATGTGCCGGTGCGCGACGGTACTCGGTTGGCGGTCACTCGCTATGTGCCCGCGGATGGTCCCGACCAATCCCGTTTTCCGACATTGCTCTGGTACTTGCCTGGACATCGCGAGAGCATCGATCCGAAGACCGGTGCGTTGCGCTCGGCGATGAGCGAATCCGACTTGGCGTTCTTCACCGGCCGCGGATACGTCGTTGCGATTGCGGAAATGCGCGGCAGCGGCGCATCGTTCGGTACGCGTGCCTTGGAGCGCGATCCGCAGATCGGCAAGGACGGCAAGGATCTCGTGGAATGGATCGTGCGGCAGCCGTGGTCGGACGGTCGTGTCGGTATGATCGGCGCTTCGTATCAAGGCTTCTCCCAATACGCGACGGCCGCCGAACGGCCGCGAGGCCTGCTGGCGATCTTTCCCGAAATCGCCGGATTCGACGATTACACGTCGATGTTCTATCCGGGCGGCATCCAGAACATTTCGTTGTCGCAGTTCGCGCCGGCGAACATCGTTCGCGATGATCTCAATTTCTACGAGCCTTCTGAACGGCGTCCGCGCCTGCCTTCTGCACCCGTCGTGGATGAGGATGGCGACGGCGAGCTGGCCGATGAGATACCGCTCGACATCGACGGCGATGGCGATTTTCTGGACGAGGGCGCGCCGAAGTATCGCGATGGCGTCGAACGCTCGGATCTGTATTACCGCGCGACCCTCGAGCATCGCGCCAATTCGACTTTGACGATCGACAAGCTTACAGCCGCACCGTTTCGCGACTCCAAGCTGGCTGGCTCGAAGTACAGCTATGCAGAAATCGATCCGGCGGACCGTCCTGTGTCGATCGCTCGCTCCGGTATCGCCGTGTACAACCGCGGAGGATGGTTCGATTACCACGCCCGCGATACGACGATGTGGTTTGCGACGCTGCACGGACGGACGCCGACACGGTTGATGATGACGCCGACCGGTCACGGCGGATTACCGAGCGAGACCGGCGACTCGCTGTACCGTGCGGGGCCGTATCTCGCGTTGTTCGGCGACAAAGAGTCGACGAACGCGCTGATGAACCGGGAGAAGCTGCGGTTTTTCGATCGGTACGTGCTCGGAATGGACAACGGTTTCGACCGCGAGCCGCCGGTTCTCATTTACGTGATGGGGAAGGGCTGGCGAAGAGAGTCGCAGTGGCCGTTAGCCCGCGAACGCCGTGTGCGTTATGCATTCGATGCAGGGGGCCGATTGAGCGAGACACCGGGTGCCGAGGGTGCCGACGAGTATCGCGTGGATTTTCGATCGAGCTCGGTTACGGCCGGGGCGAATCGCTGGAATTTTGCGCTTTCGGCGTCGACGAAGCCATTGTCGCTCGACGAGTCGGCACCGAATCGCATGCGTTACGACACTGAACCGCTCGCGGCAGACCTGGAAGTCACCGGTCATCCGATCGTCGAGCTCGTCGTCTCCTCGACGGCGCCCGACAGCGACTTCTTCGTCTATCTCGAGGATGTGGCGCCGGACGGCTCCGCGCTGCTCGTGACCGAAGGTCAACTGCGCGCGAATTTTCATCGCCTGCGGCCGAACGACTCGATGCTCACGGGACGTGCCCGCCTCGACGTGAAGCCGGACCTTCCGTGGCAGGGCTTTGAAAAGAGGGATTATGTGCCCGCGCCATTTGCCAACGGGAAGACGGTGCGATTGAAGCTCGATCTCATGCCGACCTCGTGGGTGTTCAAGCGTGGACATCGTATCCGCGTGTCGCTGACGGGCGCGGACCATCCAAGCTTCGTGCTTCACCCGCAACTCAGTCGAACGAACGATCCGAACGATCCGACGAACATCGTTCCCACATGGTCGATCAAGCGCGGGCCTGGGATGTCGGGGATCGAGTTGCCTGTGATCCCGGATTGAGCTCGGTCTGAGTACTTCGCCAGGGAGGTTTCATGAGGCTGTCGACGACTAGGGCAGGAACGTTGGTCGCAATCGTCGGACTGCTGCTGTCTAGCGGCTGCTTCGCCGAAAATGCCTGCGATCGCCAGTGCCTCAAGGACATCGCGAATCGATATCTCGATGCGCTCGTCAAGCACGATCCGAAGTCGGCGCCGCTGGCGCCAAGTTTCCGTTCGACGGAGAACGCAAAGGACGTCGCGCTCGGCGAAGGTCTATGGCAATCCGCAACGGCGCTCGGCGAGTTTCGCAGGGTGTACGTCGATCCTGTGCAAGGTCAGGCAGGTTTTTTCGGCTTGATCGAGGAGCAGGGCGTTCCGGCCATCGTTTCGCTGCGCTTGAAAGTCGTCGATCGCAAAGTCGCCGAATCCGAGGCCATCATCGGCCGCAAGGGCGTATCCCTTTACGATCCGAAGACGCTTGCGGCAAACGGTCCGAGCGACGCACCGCTTCCTGTGCATCTGCGCTCGAGCAGAGCAGAGATGATTGCGGCCGCTGCGAGCTATTTCGACGGCGCGCAATCGCAAGATCCAAGCATCGTGCGGCAGCGGCCAGGGTGCGACCGTTACGAGAACGGCGTGAAGATGACTCACCGCGAAGGGCGCGGCGCGGGCGGCGTGTCGATGTCAGGGGACTGCGCCGCGACGATCGCGAACGCAAGACAAATCGCCGCTGTCGTGGATCGACGCTATCCGGTCGTCGACGAGGAGGCGGGTGTCGTGATGGCAACGGCGATCTTCAATCGTCCTCCAGGCGCGAAGCGCGCGGACGGTACACCCTGGCCTCGGTTGCTACTAACCGAGTTCTTTCCCGTCGAGAATGGCCGTATCACCGGAATCTACGCAGCGATGTATTACCTGCCGGACGATCTGAAAGACGCCGGTTGGAAGCCGTGAGCTCGTACTTCCGTTCGTTCGTGCAGCCTCAATGGTAGATGCGCGAGCCCAGTCGCGGTCGGCGATCGCCCGAGCAGCTAGAAGTCCAGCTCGATGCTCAGCTTGAGCGTGTGGTCCGGCGTGTGCTTGTTCAGCCCGGCGAGCAGGCCGAGACCGATTGTCAGAGAGACGGCTTCCTCGGTGTCGTCGCTCGATGCGCCGGGAAGGATCGAAGCACGGCAGCGCGCGCAGCCGAAGTCGTAGGCTTTGTACAGAATGATCCCCGCGCGGTGCTGATCGAAATCTCCGAATCGCTGAGCGGATTCGGATGCGTGACCCGTGTCGCCGAGTCGATCGATCGTGCCGTAGCCTTCGAGTGCAACCGTCCAGTCGTTGGAGATCGAATAGGCGAGTTGGGCCGCGTACGCGAAGTCCCATTTGTGGTCGACGCGTTCGCCTTCATCCGTACTTCCGCCGAACGTGCGCGCGAGCATGGGAATTGCAGCCAGAAACCAGCGACCAGCCTTCAGCTCGAAGATCGTGCCTAGAAACAGTGTGCCGGGTTCTCCGCTTTCGAGTGCGTGTTCGAGCTCGACGACGAGTCCGAGTCCTTTACCGTCGCCGTGGCGCGGCATCACGATTGCGACGAGCTCGACACCGATTTCCGTCAGTTCCAACTTGTCGAAGGCATTTGCCTGTTGAAGGCTTGGAGGATCGTCGAACCGTTCCTGCTCGAACTCGACACCGGCGCGCATCTTGATCGCGTCCGTGAAGCCGACTTCGATTTCGAGCGCGTGCCTGCGGCGAGTGGCAGCATTCTCGTCGAAAACGAGCTCGTCCTCGTCGACTGCGACGCGTCGACGGGGATGCCCCCACGACCAAGCGTTTTGACTCTGAAGCTCGATGGAGCCTGGACTACTTTCCAGATTCTTGAGCTCGAATTGGCCGATGACCGGCTCTGCGCGCGCTTCCGACATTGCGCCGCAGCAGTAACAAAGCACGGCCAGATTGGCTGCGAACGGCGCTGACTGACAGAGTAGGCGATTGAATGGGCCGACACGCACGGTGGAGCTCGTTGCAGGCTACAGGCGATAGGCTACAGGGGACAGGACTGCCGAGCTCGCACCGCGATCGCTTCTCCATCGGAGAGAGTCGGCGAGAGCGGAACGACGTGTCGTGTTGAGGGGTTCGCGCGAAGCGAGCCTCGCTGTCAACTGTCCACTGTCGACTTTCAACTCTCGCCGCGCAAGCGCTGTAGCCCGTTGCCTGTAGCCTGTCGCCTGCTATAGCACAGCCGGGAGTCCGACGCGTCCGAAGAAAACGTGATGCGGATCGGGATCGTCTATCGGCCTAGCTCCAATTTGATCCCGACCCACGCGCCGAACGGGGGGCCGGCGCCGAGGAATCGCGGATCTTCGAACGTTTCGAAGACTTCGTCCGGCTCGCCGAGCAGACCGAACGTCTCATAGTCCTTGTCGAAGACGTTCTCGATACGTGCAAACAGGGTGACACCATTCGCAACCCGAAACTGGGCGCGCAGATTCAGGATGGCGTAGTCGTCGGTTCGATCGAGCAGGTTGGGCTCATCGCCGCGTAAGTACACGCCCGAACGAAGCTGCACGTCGGCACCGATCGTGAAACGCTCGCCGAGATTGAGATCGATGCCGATATTCGCCTGGTGCTCCGGAATGCCCGGAATGGTCGAACCGCGCGCGACGAGCAATTTGTCCTCGCCGACGATCTGCGGCGCATCGGGCGCATCGTCGAAGATCGGATGATTGGGACTATTGACGATGAACGGTGTGTCGAACGTCGCGTCGATGTAACTGTACTCGAGGAACCAACGGACGCGAGACAGATCCTGCGACAGTCCGAGCTCGATGCCACGACGGCGTGTATCGCCGACATTCGCAAAGAAGCCGACGTTTGCCTGAGGGCCGCCGCTCGTCTGGAAAATAATGTCGTCCTTGTTCTTGGTGTGAAACGCGCCGAGCCGCCAGCGCAACCCCGTTCCGGACGTGCCGCGTACGCCGATCTCGGCGTTGGTAGCAACGACCTGTTCGAGCGGCGGATCGGCGAGGAATGCGTTGGGCAAGTTGCAAGGCGCATCTTCGCTCGCGCATGCAAGCTCAACGGGTGTGGGTGCGCGCGCCGACTGACCGAGGCTCACGAATGCACTCAGGCTGGGCGAAAAACGAACCGCGAGACCTGCCGACGGATTGAAACGCTCGAACTCGTGCCTGCCATTGAGTTCGGGCGCTTCGCCCGAGCGGTCTTCGAGCCGCACGCGTGTATTGTCGTAGCGTCCGCCGAACGTGAAGGTGAGGCGGTCGGTCAGGCTCAGCGTATCGAGAAAGTAGAGGCTCGCGACATTCACGTCGCCGCGCATGTCGGTCGCAAATTCCTGCGCGAAGATTCCGGTGCGCGACGTGGCTCGGTTTGCGAGCAACTGTGCAACCTCGACGATCGAGTTGTAAGCGATACGTCCCTCGCTGTACGCGGCGCCGATCGTGAAGGTGTTCTCGCGTCCGAACGGTGTCGACTGCAGCTCGAGTTGGAGAGATGCACCGTACGACTTCTGCTCCCGTTGACCGATGTTGTTGATCGCATTGAGCTCTTCGCCGTCCAGCTCGGCTTCGATCGGTTCGCCGTTGAGATCGAGCACCGGCACGATGTCCGTATCGATCTCGAACGAGCATTCGCCATCGCCGTCGACATCGGTGAAATCTTCCTCGACGAGCAATTCATCGTCGTCGAACTCGCATTCCTCGAAGATCGTGCCGTCGCCGTTGAAGCTGTCGGTATCGATTCGACGATAAAACGCGTTTCCAGCGATCCGGATGTTGCTCGAGATGTTTCTCGACCCGGAAAGGATGACTTGTTTCTGTGTGTTCTCCGTCAAATCCGGATGTGTGAACACCTGTTCTCGATCGATAGCGAGCAGCTCCACTGGGGAGGCGCCGTTTCCTCGGAGCTCGGTTTCGGCATACGCAAAGCTCAGGTCGAGATTGGTGTTCTCGGTGCGTCGTGTGAGCGCTCCATACAAGCGCAATGCATCCGACTTCGAGTAGTCGCGCCAGCCATCCTCTTGGAAATAGTCGACGCTGCCGTAGTAGCCCCAGCCTCGCGAGTTGCCTCCATACTGCATCGCCGCACCTCGTCGTCCGTACGAGCCTGCGTAGACTTCAGCGCCCGCTCCTTCGTAATCGAAACCCGTCTTCATATCGAGCGACAGTGCGCCGCCGAGCGTGTTGAGGCCGAATACGGGTTGAGCGCCGGCCAGCAATTGCACCGCATTGACGGCCGACCATGGAATGAGGTCCCAATTGATCGTGTCTCCGAACGGTTCGTTGATGCGCACGCCGTTTTGGTAGACAGCCAGTCCTTGCGGCAGGCCGAGGAGTGGCGAGGCGCTGAAGCCTCGGAAGTTCACATCCGGCTGCAGCGGATTGTTCTGGGCATGATTGATGTTGACGCTGCCGAATCGGCGATTGAGATAGTCGGTAAGGTCCAGCGTCTCGGATCGTTCTATATCGGCTACCGTTGCGGTTTGCACGGACGCGGGTACGCGCTCACGCGGTAGGCGCATTCCGTACGGGGCGATCACGATGACTTCTTCCAGTACGCTGCGTGACTCCGGCCCGGCAGCGTCGACTGGCGGTGTCGCGGCAATCAGAGAAAGAAGGACCGGAAATGCGGCGGCGTTTACGCCCTGTCGTAGCGTGGTGACCATAGCCCTCGTTCCGTCGGTGTGTTGCAACGCGAGGTTGCTTCAAGGAGGCCTACAAGGTTTCACGACACGCCGCGCCGCGTACAGCGAATTCATCGCGATGTGGCCGGGAATTTCTCCCGGGCGATGGTGGATTACCGAAGTGAGCGACACAGCCGTCCGACGCGATGCCATGATGTATCGAGGGGATGACGACGGTGAAACCGAAGATCGAACATCCGGCTGCATGGCGCGATGCGATCGTCGTAGTGATTGCGACGCTTCTCTGTGGCTTGCTCGCCGTCTACTTCGAGTTGAGCGAGACGGTATTTACGTGGACGCGCGATTGGGAGCACTGGCAAATCGATGAGCTGCAGGTGATGCTCGTCGTGTTCGTTGCGGGCCTGGCTTGGTTCGCGTGGCGGCGGTATCGCCATGCGCGGGAGGAGATTGCACACCGACATGCTGCGGAGCGGCGGCTCGAACAGCTCCTTGCAGAGAATCGGCGGCTCATGCAGCAGGTGCTGACGGTTCAAGAATCCGAACGCAAGTCGCTCGCGCGCGAGCTGCACGACGAGCTCGGCCAATATCTGAATGCGATCAAGCTCGATGCCGTGGGAATTCAACGGGATCCTGGATTGAGCCTGTCGGGTCGGCAGGCGGCTTCGGCGATCGTTCGGCATGTCGATCACGTTTCCGAAGTCGTGAGAGAGAGGATCGGCAAGCTGCGACCGACAGGTTTGGATGAGCTCGGTCTCGAAGCGGCGCTCGAGCATTGCATCGACGGGTGGCGCCGGCGGTTGCCGCAAGTGGAGTTTCATCTCTCCGTCGAAGGTAATCTCGATCGAGTCGATGAGCCGGTCGCTTTGACGTTGTATCGGCTCGTGCAAGAAGGCTTGACGAACGTATCGAGACATTCGCGAGCCCGTCGCGTCGAGATAGCTCTACGACGAACGCAAGATGCGACCGGAGCCGACGAGATCATGTTTCGGATCGACGACGACGGATGCGGTGCGAATCTAAGCGGAACGGTTTCGGGATTCGGTCTGATCAGCATGCGCGAGCGCGTTGAGATGCTCGGCGGCCGTCTCGAGATTGCGACGGCGCCAGGACGCGGATTCCAGGTTCGCGCGGCCGTGCCGGCGGTGGCGGCAGCATGATGCGCATTTCGGTACTGCTGGTCGATGACCATCCGATCGTTCGTGAAGGTTATCGCCGCCTGCTCGAAGAGAGCGGCCGGGTGGCGGTGATCGGCGAAGCGGCCAATGTCGCCGATGCTTACGAGACGTTCTGTCGGCTCATGCCGAATGTCGTCGTGATGGATCTTGCTCTGCCCGGCGTGAGCGGAATCGAAGGTATTCGTCGCATCCGGGCGTATCGTCGCGATGCGCGTGTGCTCGTCTTCAGCATGCACGAGGATGCGATCTTCGCGCGGCGTGCGTTGGAGGCAGGTGCGGCGGGCTATATCACGAAGGGGAGCGCGCCGCGCGAGCTCGTCGAGGCAGTCGAGGCCGTCGCATCGGGCCGGCGCTACATCAGTCACGCAATGGCTGAGACGCTGGCATTCGCTGCGCTATCGACCGATGGCGAGGCGCAGTGGCATCTTTCGGCGCGCGAGTTCGAAGTGCTCGAGCTGCTCGTGCAGGGGCACACGGTCGAAGAGATCGGACGGCAGCTCGGCCTGCACGCGAAGACGGTCGCGAATCACCAGTCGGTCATCAAACAGAAGCTCGGTGTCGAGACGGCGGCACAGCTCGTGAATGCTGCAACCCGACTCGGGCTGGTCACGGGATTGAGAGCCTGACGAGCGGCGGAAGAGATCATCGCCATGAATCGACGTGCGACCGAACGTTGGCCTGCGTTGCCGTATGAGGCATGGCACGAGACGGCCGCGACTCTGCACTTATGGACGCAGGTCGTCGGCAAGATCCTCGTTGCGCAATGTCCTTGGGTGAATCATTCCTGGCACGTGACGTTCTTGGTCACCGCTCGAGGATTGAGCACGCGCCTGATTCCGCACGATGCAGGCGCTTTCCAGATCGAGTTCGATTTCGTCGACCACATCTTGCGGATTCGCGTCGTCGACGGCGGCGAGGCGACGTTACCGCTAGAACCGCAGACCACAGCGTATTTCTATCGAAGCGTCATGCAGACGCTGCAGCGGTTGGGAGTCGGCGTCGAGATCAACCGCGTGCCCAGCGAGCTGCCGGATCCGATTGCATTCGATGTCGACGAGGTGCACGGCTCGTACGATTCGGAGTACGCGAATCGCTTCTGGCGAGTGATGTACCAGGCCGCCCTAGTATTCCAACAATTCCGCGCCCGGTTCATCGGTAAATGCAGTCCCGTTCATTATTTCTGGGGCGCCGCCGATCTTGCGGTCACCCGATTCTCTGGGCGAACCGCGCCGCCACATCCTGGCGGCATACCGCATTTTCCGGATTGGATTGCGCGCGAAGCCTACTCGCATGAAGTCAGTAGCGCGGGCTTCTGGGCGGGCAACGAGCAGTACCCGCAAGCGGTGTTTTATTCGTATTCCTACCCTGAGCCGCCAGGGTTTTCGGAAACGCGCATTAGGCCGGCGAGCGGCTACTACGATGCTGGGCTCAGAGAATTCGTGCTTCCGTATGACAGGATACGAATGTCAGTTTCGCCGGAAAGAGAGTTGATCGAGTTCTTGCAGAGTACGTACGAGGCAGCTGCGGATAGCGGCCGGTGGGATCGCTCCGCGCTCGAAAGATCGCGAGACGCGCTTACGATCGGCTGAAAGTGAAGAGGGGAGCGGAGCGACGCCGAGTTGATGGGTTGCGCAGCTCCGCGTGATGTTCCGGCTTTCCGTTCGATCAGAAGGCATACGTGTACCGAAGGTGCGCCGTTCTCGGTACGCCTAGCTGCACGACTTCGTAAGGCGCGTTGCCGACGTCGGTGCGTGCCGTCGCAGGTCTGCCGTGCTCTTCGTCGAAGACGTTCTCGATTCGCAAATCCAGCCGATGCTTTCGCGCCTCGCCAAGGAAGTAGCGAAATGCCGCGTCGACGACACTGTAGTGCCCGTAATCGCGCGTACCGGAGAAGATCGTGTTCGTCACCGAGCCGACGTAATTGATGTTCAGCGTGGCGCCGAACGGTAGCGCTGCCGGGCTATAGTCGAGCGTCGCTTGTGCGCTCGACTTCGGCACGCGGTCGAGCTGCCGGTTCGAACCTTCGCGTTCCGACTTCGTGTATGTGTAGCTGGCTCGCAACGATAGCTCGGAAGTCAGGTTCGCATTCAGTGCAAGCGTCCCGCCGGTGAACTCCACGGTGCCGGGCACGTTCGTGGCGATGTCGAGATCCTCCTCTTCGTCGTACACCCACTGAATCAGGTCGTCGACTTCGCGCCGGAAGCCGATCAACTCCCAGTCGAGCTGTCGCATATCGTTCAGTGGAATCGTTCCGCCGATCGATAGGTTGAGATTCTTGCTCGTCTCGGGTTTCAGATTCGGATTGCCGCGCTCGAACGGATCGATCGCATAGAGCTCTTCCGCGCTCGGTAAGCGCATGCCCGTTCCGGCAACGCCGCGCACGAACAGATTGGGAGAGAAGTCGTGGCGTCCGGTGACCGTCCACACCGCGACGTCGCGCGCATCGGACGGCGAGTTGTATCGCGCGCCGGCGGACAGCACCGTGTTCGCCAACAAGGCCGGCGTCGTTCGAACTTGAGCGAAGACCGCGTGGGTTTCCTCGGAGTTCGGTGCGATCAGCAGCACGTCGTCCCTGCCGCCGTACCGCTGCAGGTCGTAGCCGACGAAGTACTCGAGACCGGCAGCCTGTTTGATGCGTACCATGGCATTGAGGCCTTTGTCGTCGAAGCCCCAGTAGGTGCCGGGCGGGTACACGACTTCGATCGCACCAGGAGTCGTCAGGCTGTTCCACAGGGTGACGTAACTCGTATCCCAGTCGTGATAGTAGCCCTTGAGGTACAGCTCGATGTTGTCGTTGATGCGATAGTCGAACTTCGCGCTCGCGATTTCCTCGTTGCGCGAGTTGATGGCCTTGCGCACGCGCATCGGCGAGAGCTGATCGAGATCGGCCTCCGTGTGCTGATAAGAAATGCTGAATCGAGCGTTCTCGGTGAAGTCGATG
>Ga0207874_1000220_pt1 | contig 85872 bp, 73 predicted proteins | sample HigsolmetaAR201D_FD_184833 | JGI IMG/M metagenome (GOLD analysis project Ga0207874, IMG submission 184833) | Ionic liquid and high solid enriched microbial communities from the Joint BioEnergy Institute, USA - AR20-1-D (SPAdes) (version 2) ...
CCTCAGTAAAGAGTATGAACAGCGTACTGATGTCAGCGAAGCCATGATTCACCTCGCTTCTATCAGAAGAATGCTCCGTTGGCTTGATCATCATCATAATACGCATAATTCTTAAACACGCTCTAATATTTTTCCGCCTTTTTATCTATATAGCGTAAACGGTCATCATATAACGTGTAGTTGAAGTATTCACCATTTATTTCGGAAGCATTTATATTAAAATTATTACACAATATTGAAGTATAATTACCTGTGTCAACACCAAGTTTATGTGCGATATTTGACATTATTGTTTGGAAATCATCCCCGTATTTTTCGATATTGTCTCGTTCAAAGCCTACATTGAAAAATCCTACATGTGTAGTGCTAATGAGTTCATTATCGTAGTAATATAGACCTAAATCGCATTGTAAAAGTTTCTTTAACCATGTAAATATTCCCTTGTGATTTCTCATAAACCAATCTTTATGATATTTAATCAACCATTCAATTGATTTTGTTATCTCATTTATATCTCTTAAATGCTCATTAAACAATTTAACCATTGTTCTTGAAGATCGAACAATTGTTTCGTATTCATTATGGACGTATTCTGTAAAAGACGGTTTGATTTTTTGTAAGTATTTATAACTCTCTAGTACATACAAAGAAATATAGGGAAAATATCCAAATACAAGAACACTTGCGCTTTTTTGTGGTATGATTTGATGGAACATGTCACGGAAGAATTTAGTGTCCTCCATTATCATGAGTAATTCGATTTGCTGAGCATTAATAGATGTGGTGCTCATTTATTTCCTTTAATGATTTTTAATGATGCGTTTATTATTCTAAGTAAATTATATAAGTTATTAGTCTGAATGAAATCTACCCAGGACGCGGCGCAACTTCGCATACCCCCATTATACCGCATTCCCATCACATCCAGTACACTGATTCTCCAAGAAATCTATTTCATCCCTCATCTGTCTCATCTGTGGATACTCCAACAACAAAAACCAACGCGCTGTACCAGTCCAAGACCGATACAGCGCGTCGGAGTGCTCAAAAGCTGCGTTAGCGTCCGAGTGCGGGGCGCGGAGGCAGACTTGTGCTCGACCGACGTACCAGCGTCGGATTGCTGCCCGTCACGGTCGGGATCGTCTGCACGACCAGATTGTTATCCTTGTTGCTTTCCTCCATCGCGCCCGAGGGGTTTTGGCTGTAGCTATCGACGTACAGCGCCAGCGTGTGGGTGCCCGACGGCAACCATCCCGGCCAGAGGCTGTGCGGCGCACTGAACGAGCCGTCGTCCGAGCGCAGTGTGATGCTCTCGCCCGGTGCCAAGCGCTTCGCCACGCCCCAAGCGATGCCGAAGCATGGATCGAGCGTGCACAACTCGTTCCAGATGTTGTTGGCCGTTGGCGTCTGCGATGGGTTGATGTAGAAGTCAACCCAGAACGGCTCGGCCTCCGCAATGCCCTGATTGGTGATCGTCACCACCACCACCACCGGATCGCCAGCACCGATCGGATTCTTGCTCGCCTCCAACGTGAAGCTGCCAACCAAGTCTGGCAGTGCCTTTTCATTCACGATGAACGGCAGGTGCACGAAGACGGTCGTGTCGGGGATCGCCTTCACCTCAAGGGTGATCGTGATCGGCAGCGGGCTGTTCTTAACAGGGCTGCTGTCGCTGGCGGTGGCCTCCAAGCTCAGGGTCGCCGTGTAGACACCCACCGCCAACCCGCTGGGATTGGCGCTGCAGGTCAGCATACCATCGCTGCCTGGGCTGAGCGTTGAGATCTCAGTTGTACACGCCAGCCAGCTCGGCAGCGTGCCAATCAGCTCCCAGAAGAAATCGGGTGTGCCGACTGCGCCAGCATTCGTGACGGTGATCGTCGCGCTGCTCGGGGTCGCGCTCGTGTCGCCCTCCGTGCTGCTGAACGCGAGCGTCGTGGGTGTTGCGCTCAACACCGCCGCCTCCTGCACCGTCAACTCCACCGTGAGCGCTAGCGGACTGTTTGTGACAGCGCTGCTATCGCTGGCGGTGGCCTGCAGGCTCAGGGTCGCCGTGTAGACGCCCGCCGTCAACCCGCTGGGGTTGGCGCTGCAGGTCAGCGTGCCATCGTTGCCCTCGCTGAGCGTTGTGCCCGCTGGGGTGCACGAGAGCCAGCTCGGCAGGGCACCGTTCAGGCCCCACGTGAAATCGGGCGTGCCGCTCGGGCCAGCGTGCGTGACGGTGAATGCCGCGCTGCTGGGTGTTGCGCTGGTCTGCCCCTCTCGTGCGGTGAAGTTCAGCGTGGTCGGTGTAGCGCTGATCGTCGCATTCTCCGTCACGAAGAACGTCACCTGGATCATGAGCGGCAGATTAGTCACCGAGTTATCGCTCGATGTGAATGTGAGCGTCGCGCCGTACGTTCCAACGGTCAAGCCAGATGCATCCGCGCTGCACGAGACCGTCTGCGGCGTGGATGGGTCCAGGCTTGCGATGGTATTCGGCGTGCAGCTCAGCCACGCCTGCGAACTAGTGATGGTCACATCAAACGGCGCGCTAGAGCTCGGGACATTGGTGAGCGTGATGTCCTGCGGGGCGCTCACGGTATCGGGATACGCCGAGAATGTCAGCGTGTTGGCCGAGACGCCCAACGTGGTGTCGATCAGATGGTACAACCCTAACGCTGCGTTATCGACTTTATCGTTGATCAGCGCCTCGATCTCATCGTACTGCGCGCCAGTGAGATCGCTGCCCAACACGCCACTCGGCGCGGTATTGGGCAGGTGATAGATGTTGTGTGCGCCCTCGATATCCCATCCGAATGGCTGCGGATTGAGATTCGTGCCGCCAACCATCGGGCTAGGCTGCTGTACGCTGTCGGTGAACCGCACAAACTGCGTCAGGTCGCTCTCGAAGACATTCGGCCGATTCGCGCCAGTGCCACCCACCGTAATCGTACCAACGCCCGATATTGTGGCGGGCGAATTAGTGGCGGTGCCGGTCGCCTTGCTGTTCTGGAAGTCGAGCGCGCGCCCGGTGGATCCTGCCGCGCCGGAGAACGTATTGTTGTAGATCGCCACGCTGTTGTCCGCCAGGATCATCGGCGTGCCGGTCGGATAGCCCGTGTCAATCTGAATATGCGTGTAATTGCTCAGCCCTTCAGCTGGCCTGAACTGATTATTCGCGATCGTGACATTGCGCGACGAGCCACTGAAGATCGCCAGTTTATGGCCGATGAAGTCGTTATTGTTGATTGTGATGGTGTTCGCGGTGTAATTGTGCTTGATGATCAGCGAATGCGAGGCGAGTGGACTGACTGGCGCGAAAGTGTTACCCGACACCGTTATATTCACGCCTCCGTTTGGCTCCGTCAGATCCAAGCCCGCGCCGTAGAACGTGTTGCCACTGAGCGTGATGGCGGGGTTGCCGCTGGAGTCCGACGGGAACTGATAGAGCAAATCTTGAGTAGTGGCGATCAAATCCGAATTGCTGACCGTCGCGCTCACTTCGCGCAGCCAAATGCCGCGCGAGAAGACCGACGAAGTAGCGGTATCGCTCAGCACATCGGTATTGTTGATCGTCACTCGCTCGATAGTGCCGCCACTGCCGACCAGCGCCACGCCCGCCGCACTCGTATTGCCCGACGGCGTGGTGAGCGAACCGCCGCTGCCCACCGAACGAATGATGTTATTGTTCAGCGTCAAATCATTGAACGGCGCACTGCTCTGATTATCGGCATAGATACCAGCCACCGCATTCGGTCGGTTGACATTGATCTCCACATCTTCGATGGTGACATTATTGGCCCTCACCGTCAAGATGCGCTGATTGTTGGAGGTGGTAGGCGCTTGCAGCACCGTGCCTGCTGCGCCGCGCAGCGTGATCGACTTGTTGATGGTGGCCGTCTCTATGATCAGTGGTTGAGTCAAAACCTGCGTTGGATTAAACGGCGAGCGATAGCCCAACTGCAACGTGTGGCCGTTGAGCGTAGTGGCGCTATCGATGGCTTGCTGAATCGAGCAGAAGACCTCGTTCGTGTTCAGGTTTGTGACCGCGCCACTGCCCACTGTGCCAAGCTTTTGGTTGGCGAGCGTCGTGTTTGTGACCGTATTGGAGAACAGCGCGCCACACGCGATCGTGCCATTATCGCGGCCAAAATACGCATCACCAATGTCCGCTTGCGTGCCGCTGAAGCCCTGTTGCTCGTTGATGCCAACATCGGTATCGTCGATCTCATTATTCGCTACCACATAACTGCTGCCGCTGATGCTGATGCCGAAACCAGTGCTTGTATCGGGGTCCGGCGTCGTGTTCGCGGCGCGCTGGCGGAAGCCGCTGATGATATTGTGCTCGACGACCACATTGTTGCTATTGCCCGAGCTATTGATATCGCCGACCGCAATACCCGCAATATCGCGGTTCTCTGAGGCATTGTTCGCATCGCGTGGATCGCCCGGCAGCAGGTGTGTGACGGTGTTATGGCTGACCACGACGCCATCGCTACCCTTCACCTCGATACCGAAGCGCCCGATCACACTCACACTATTGCCGCTGATGATATTGGTGTAACTCGGCGTGCTCGCCGCATTGAGCACCGCGATACCAGAATCCACCGTTTGGCCTATCGCTGGGGAGGCAGTGATCGTATTCCCGGTGATGCGAAAGCCACGCACCCCACCGATATTGAGATCGATACCACTGATGCGGTTATTGGCGAAGGTCGAGTCCTCAATAACAATGTTTTCCTTCTCCATACTCTGGAAGAAGATACCGCGACCGTACGGCAGTTCGGTGCTGCCACTGCCCGTCACGCGGGTGAAGCGCATATTGCTCACCTTGCCCGATTGGACAAAGGCAAAGCCCGCCGTCGTATTATTGATCGCCGTCACATCCTCAACCACCAAGTCCGACGTGGTGTATGCGCCCTCGCGGAGCACTCCGTACGCGAAGCCCGTAATACGCAGATTCTTGATTGTGACGTTATTCGCGCCGTTGTTAAGTCGGATGCCGCTGCCGGAGCCGCTCCCAACCAAAATACTGGACGTCATCGGGTCGGCACTCTGGCCGGAGCCGTTCAACACGATCGATTTATCGATCGTGACCGACTGGTTGTATTGGCCTGGCAAAAGCTGAACCGTGCCGCCCGCCGACACCGCGTTGATCGCCGTCGCGATGGTGAAGAGCGGGTTCGCCGCATCCTCACCGCTATTGGTGTCGGAGCCTGTTGGGGAAACATAACAAATAGTTGTACAGGTAGGTGCTGCCAATGCCACATTGCTAAATGAAGGAATAAGCGTAGCATTGAGCAGTAGGACAAGGAGGAAACGGGTGACCCTAAACAAAAGACGCAGGGGTGTGTTGTAGGTGTGCAATGGAGCCTCCACATGTAAACGTACTAGCACATTGTTACTTTTTCAGGACAGGCTGATGTGTCAATCGAACGAAACGCCACCTCTCTCAAAGGCCAATAAACCGCATCAATACCTTGTTTCGGGGAATCTTGGTGATCTACAGTAAGTATAAAGAAGTTGTTACGAGGCCCTAATAGGGAACAGAGACGATAGATGTTCCTTCGCGAGAGCATATATCATATAACTATTACTCATCATCATAGTCTGAAAACCTTGCTTGTCAAGGCTCTGAACATTGCGGTTAACGCTCGATTTCAGCATTATCAAGCGCTAAAATAGACATAATAAAATTCTCATACTTGTCATCATTAAAATGACAATCTATTCATAAAAGGCTATTCATTTACATCAAGGCCTGCGGCTTGTATACTCTGTTGGGTTTGGGTTGAAAAAACGAGCACTCGCCTCGACTCCCGTCGCTCTGGCCCACGCCCGTGGTACCCAGCGTGGGGTCTCGGCAATGACGGGTTTATACAAAATTCGGTTGGACAGTGGCAATAGAAAACCAGTTTTAGCCTGCGGCAGCAAGGTATTGTCTTTTTATTGTGATGTCGAGGCGCTGCTACGCGCAGCGCCTCGACATCACTTGCCAGGGTGAGGCTGCTATCGCTTAAAACGCAGGACGCGTCGTTCTGAAGATGTCGGTTGTGTGAGTAATCATCCGGATGTGGTATTGGAGCACTTCTGAAAAGCATCAGGAGGCTAGAGACATGTGCGTGTCAGAACGCAAAAAACCGCATACCGACCACCGAACAAGGACCATACCAAGGAACCAAATGATACCGGCATCACAGAGCGGATTCCTTGGGGTCCAGGGGTGATAAGCCCCGGCTGGGGGTTTCCAAAGGGCCGCAGTCGGCCCCTTTGGGCTTGCACAGCAGCCGAGTTGCTCGTGCGAACGCGCTCGCCCGCCGAATGGCGCATCCGACGCTCTCGCAAAAGAGACGCATCAGCATGCGTTGTACGTTTATAACCCGCTTAATGTTCGTTACTTCCGCATTGGAATGCTTTTCAGAAGGCTTCTTACCCCTGGCACATCTCTCCTCGGCTATCGCGCCATAAAAAACGACGAGGCCCTGCCAATGCAGAACCTCGTCATCTCAACCATCAACTACTGCGCCTTTGGCGCAAACGCTCCCTACACGCTCGGCAACTCCTGCACCAGTGTCGCATCAAGCAGCGCTTCGACATCGCTAGCGTGGAAGCGGCCAGCGCCAGCCGTCGCAGCATTGGCGGCGCCGCAGGCCACCGCGAATCGCAGCGCCTCGGCGGCGACGAAGCCCGCGCCGAAACCGTGTAGCAGCCCAGCCAACAGCGCATCACCGCTGCCCACCGCGCTCACCGCCTGGATCGCGGGTGGCGTCGCCAGCCAACAGCCAGCATCGTTGCGCAGCACCGCGCCGAGCCGCCCGAGCGAGATCACCACCAGCCCTACGCCCTGCGCCCGAATACGCGCCGTGGCCACCTGCGCACTCACCACATCGGCGATCCGCATGCCGAGCAGCGCGCCCGCCTCATCGCCGTTCACCTTGATGGCGCTGGGTTGCGCCGTAAGCGCCGCCTCCAGCGCCGCGCCGCTCGTATCGACCCACGTTAGCACGCCGCTGCAGCGCAGCTCGGCGATCAGCTCCGCGAAGCGCTGCGGCGGCAGTTCGGGTGGCAGGCTGCCGCACAAACACACCGCCTGCGCCGTCGAGGCGCTGCGCACCACCTGCGCCTGAAACCGCGCCCAATCGGCGGCCTCCAGCGGCTCTCCCCGCTCGTACAACCCCGTCGATTCGTGGTCGCGCTCCACCAGAATCGTGCAGATGCGTGTCTCGCCGGGCACCTGTGTCCAATCGCCCTGCAAGCCCTCCTGCGCGGCCAGATCCGCGAACAAGCGGCCATTGTGGCCGCCCAGCGGAGCCGTACAGCGGGCCGTGCTGCCCAGCGCCAACAGACTGCGGGCCACGTTCAACCCCTTGCCGCCCGCCGCCACGATCACCTGCTGCGGTCGCAGCACCGCCCCGCGCTCGAAACGCTCAAGCAGCAGCGTGCGGTCGAGCGCTGGGTTTGGCGTCACGCACAGGATCATCGCAGCGCCAGCGCCTCCTCAAGCGTGCCCTGAGCAGCCGTGCCACCCACCGCCCGCGTCGAGAGCGCGCCGCACACGCAGGCCATGCGCAGCGCCTCGGCCACGCTCCAGCCCGCCAAATGCCCGTACACATAGCCCGCATCGAACGAATCGCCAGCGCCGGTTGTATCCACCACCTGCACGCTCAGCGGCTCAGCATCCACGAAACTGCCCTGGTGCAGCGCCCGCGCCCCATCGGCCCCCAACTTCACCGCCACCGTCGGTACCTGCGCGCCAAGCGTGCGCAGCGCCGCATCAACCTCGCTCTGCCCACTGATCGCCAGCAGCTCCGTGCGGTTCGGCAGGAAGATATCGACCTCGGCCAGCGCCTCGCGCAGCCCACCATCCCACTGTTCCTTCGGATCATAGTTCGTATCGAGCGAAACCGTCAGGCCCAAACCGTGGGCATCGCGGAACAGACGGGGGATATCGGGGCGCAGCTCATCCAGCAGGAAATAACTGCCCAAGTGTAAGTGGCGCCCACGGGCCAACAGCGCCTGGTCGATCTCATCGTAGCGCAGCGCCGCGATGGTGCCCAAGTACGTCAACAGCGCGCGGTCATCGTCGCGCGACAGGATCACCGTCAGCCCTGTTTTCAGCGTCGGATCGATGATCACGCCGGAGGTATCGACGCCGTGGCGCCGCAACTCACCCAGCTCGAAGTGCCCCAGCGCATCGTCGCCCACCTTGCCGACGAAGGCCACGCGCAGCCCCAATCGCGCCGCGCCGCACGCGAAGATCGCTGAGGAACTGCCCATCACCAAACTGGCATCATCGACAACCTTCTCGACCTGCCCGAAGGTGGGCACCACATCGCCCGAGAGGATCAGATCGGCGTTGAGTTCGCCGACAACAATCACATCAAAATCACGCATACAACGCTTTCCTTTGCGCTTGCTGAATGTCACAGCCATGATACATACAAGAGCATTTCTGAAAAGCGCCAGGAGGTTATGGGTAGAGATACCTGCACATCAGAATACAAAAGCGCATACAGACCACCGAACAAGGACCATACCGAGGGCCAAATGATACAGGCTTAACAGAGCGGATTCCTTGGGGTCCAGGGGCCTTGGGCTTGCGCAGCAGCCTACACCCTCGTGAGAACTCGTTCGCCCGCCGAATGGCGCATCCCACGCTCTCGCAAAGAAGGCACATACATCTCAACATGCGCGAACATCGTGCAGCAAGCGTGGCGGGGTTGGCGTGTATGAACCAACCCCGCTCAGCGGATGGGATGTATGAGCGTTTGTGATCATAGTTGCGCGAATGTGCTGGTGGGATGTTCGCCTGAACGACTAACCTGTTGAATCTTCGAGCCGCACCACCGCTTCGAGATTATGTGGACGGTCTGGATTGCGATTGTGGCTGATCGCCCGTTCGTAGGCCAATAACTGGCCGAAGGGCAGATACAGCGCGCCCGTTGCGAAATCGTCCAACTCGGTCGGGAAGGGAAGATCTCCATTGGGGCCAATCGTCACCACGGTAGAGCCAAGCGCGCGCATCTCGTCGAGCACGGCCTGTTCGTGCTGACGGTTGCGCGCCGAGATCAAGCCGACGATCAATGTCGCCGAGCCAGCCATCGATTGTGGGCCGTGCCGATACTCCAAGAACCTGAAAGGCTCACTGTCGCTGAGCGACATCTCCTTCATCTTCAGGCTGAGTTCACAGGCCAAGCCATAGCGCATTCCCGAGCCAAGGAAGAAGATGCGCTGAAGGGATGGGTTGTACGCGATCCGATGCGCGAGATCCTGCGTTTGATCGAGGATCTGTCGTGCTGGTTCGCTCAACTGCTGCAACTGCGCCAGCAGATCGTTGCGCCCGGCCCAGAGCGCCGCGAGAGCTGCGGTTGCCAGATAGAGCGTGCTAAACGCACGGGTTTGCGCCACGCTCTCCTCTTGGGCCGCCTCGAAGAGCAGATTCACTTCGCCCAAACGGTAGAGCGGTCGGTCGCCATAGCACGAGAGGGTCAGCACCGCGCCGTTGCCGCGCTCGCGGAAGGCAGTGATGGCTCGTAGCGTCTCGGTCGTCTCGCCCGAACGGCTCACCGCGATCAGCAGTACCTGCTGCCCAGCAACAAACACCGCCTCGCTGTTCAGCCAGATCTCCGAGGCGGGCACGCCACGCGCCGCCACGCCGGTGAGGCTCTGAATCAACGAGGCCGCTGCCAATGCGAGATAGTACGTTGACCCACATCCGGTCACAACTACTGCATCGAACTGCTGATCGTGCCATAGTGCCTGGAGTGCGGCTTTCTGCTCTTCGATACGCTCGAATACCGTTGGCCAAACTTGTGGCTGTGATTGAATCTCACTCCAGGTGTGGGTTTGGTAACTCATAAACATGCTCCGAATCAAAAAGGTACAGCGGGTGACATAGCTAGTATACATGAAGGTTGAGCGATGTCAATCATAATCGATCACAAACGATCAAATAAGAGCAGTATTTTATGATAATATATGATCGATTTTGAAAAGATGCTTGACAGGGCATGCGCATCCTGCCTACAATAACAAGTAAAGCGAAACAGAGAGTGAGGATGGTGATTATTGGCACGTGCGTATTTCGGCGGAGGAGAGCGGTATGGCGCCACGATTAGGTGCAGAGCGGCAACAACTCATCGCAGCGATTGTGCGCGAGCAACAAACTGCTACGGTTGAGGAACTAAGCGCGCGCCTGAATGTGAGCGAGGCGACGATCCGGCGCGATCTCGATAAACTCACACAGGAGGGCGTGATTCAGCGGGCGCATGGCGGCGCTATGGCGCTGCAACACGCCGAGCCAGAACCGCCGATGCTGCGCCGCCAGACGGAGCACGCCGACCTCAAACGCCGCATCGGGCGCGCTGCCGCCGAAGTGATCGAGGACGGCGACACGGTGCTGATCGGCTCCGGCTCTACCACCGTCGAGGTGGCCCGGAACTTGGCGGGCAAGCGCGATCTCAAGGTGATCACCAATGCGCTGAACGTCGCCAATGTGCTCGTTGCGATGCCCGAGATCACCACGATTCTGATCGGCGGTGTGCTGCGCAACTCCGAGCTTTCGATGATCGGGCACTTGGCCGAGCAGGTGCTGGCCGAGCTCAGCGCCAACAAAGTGATCATGGGCATCCGAGCGCTCAGCGTCGAACGGGGCCTCACCAACGAGCTTGGCATCGAAACGTCGATCGACCGCTTGATTGTGCGCAGCGCCCCACAGCTGATCATCGTGGCCGATCATAGCAAGCTTGGCCGCACGGCCAGCGTCTCCATCGCGCCAGCCTCGGCTATCCATACACTCGTCACCGATACGGAAGCCCCCGCCGCAACGCTCGCCGAACTGCGTAAGCTTGGTATGCAGATCATCCAAGCGTAAGCTTCACATCGCCTGTAAAAAGCGATGAGGATGGGCTGCCCATTGCAACCCATCCTCATCCCCACAAACTCAAGACGCTGATCGCCCTATCGAATCGTCATCGGTAGATAGATGAACGGCAACTGAGCGCCGTACTCCACCGCGCCGATGTCACACACACCCACGCGGCTCGCACCCCGCTGATCCTGTGGGGAACAGTTGTTGCCCGCGTTAATCACCGGGCTATTCGGCAACGGCAGAATCGTCTCCATCGCGAAACTGCCGCCGTTGTACGCCAGCGTGCCCATTCGCGCATCGCTCACGTTGTGCTTGTCGGTGGCGTGGCTGAGCGATGAACAGGTTCCTGCGCTCAGGTTGTTACCCAACGATTCGAAGATCGGGCCGTCGCAGTTGTTCGCGCTGCCAAACACCACGCTATTGCTCATCTGGATGATGCCGGGGTTCATCGGCGACACATTGGCATCCTCGTAGATCGCGTTGCCAGCCAGTGCCGTATTGCGTGCAAACGTCACGTTGGTCAGGATCGCATAGCGCGCCTTGTGGTAGAGGCCGCCGCCGAAAAACGCTGCCGAGTTGTTGCTGATCGTCACATTGGTGAGCGTGAGGTTGTCGTTTGAGTTTTGATAGATCGCGCCGCCGTTGCCGGTGCTGCCGGTTGCGCGGTTGTGGCTCAGCGTCGCGTCTTTCACGGAGAGCGTGCCGAATGTGTGCATGATGCCACCGCCGCCGAGCCCACTGGCGCTGTTGCCCTTCACCACCGCCTTCTCTATCGTCATTGTGCCATCGTTGCTGATACCGCCGCCCTCCCTAGCGCTGTTGTCGATGATGCTGGTGCGCTTAATATCGACAGTACCAAACAGATTCCACAGCCCGCCGCCGCTGTTTGTGGCGCTATTACCGCTCAGCAAGCTATCGCTGATGTTGAGCTTGCCCGCATTCTCGATCGCGCCGCCGTAGTCCCCGCCGTTGCCGATCATGCGCACGCGCGTGAGGTCGCCCGTTACCGGACTCGTCACATACAGTCCGCCGCCATCCGCCGCGCGATTGTCCTGAAAGAGCGTATCGCTGACGGTGATCTTGCCCGTAGTGTAGATGCCGCCGCCCTTCGTGCCCGCGCCCTCGGCCAGGTTATCGATGATCTGGCTGTTGCTCACGGTGAGGTTGCACGTGTCGTTGTAGATTCCAGCACCAGCAGGCGCGCGGTTACCGCTGATGATGCTGTTGTTCAAGGTGAGCGTGCCGCCAGTGCCGACAAAGCAGTAGATTGCGCCGCCCTGATTGGCCGCTGAACTGTTGGTGATCTGGCTGTTGTTCAGCGTTATCTGCGCACCCGTTGCATCGATGGCGCCGCCACGGATGGAGGCGCGCCCGCGCGTCAGGGTGATGTTGTTGAGCGTGAGCTGCACGCCGCCGACATTGAACAGTTGGACGGCATTGTTGCCGCTGAGTGTGATCAGCCCTCCGCCGTTGATCGTGGTGTTCGCCGTGATCACCTTCGTACTGGTGAGTACGATCGTCGCTGCGCCGCCGCAGTTGAAGCTGATCGTGCCGCCGCCGCTGAGCGCGCTGGTGAATGCAGCCTCGGTGCAACTGGCTGGCGTGCCGTTGCCCACCACTCCTGCCGCGCGCGCAGCATGGGGCAGGCTACCGAACAACAGAAGCGGTACCAACAGAAGAAACAGTGCAACACGAATAGTTGAACGCATGTCATCACTCCTCTAAGGGTAGCTTACAACCCCGACATTCCACCATTGGCGATGGTAGTTCTACTCCTAGACGATCCAAACGGCGTAAGATTACCTAGATCGGGAGGGATATTTGGTTTTGATGCGATGGAATAGTGAAAGTGATCGGTATGCGATGGGTTGGGAACATCTTACTCTACATATTGTGCACTCATTTGAAACAAATGAAAAGAAGGAAAACCGCATAATCGCAGCAAAAATTGCGGAACAAGCGTTGGCAGTGGTATTGAATGCAAAGAGAGAAAGAGTTAGGATTCGCGCTACTCAGCCCGTTCAAGCGCAGCCTCAGAGTCATTCTGAACGGAGTGCGCAGCACGAAGTGAAGAATGACTCTGTCTCATACGGCCTTGATCGTTTAGGTTCGCGCTACGCAGCTAGTTTCAGTGCGGTATCGCTTGAAGATTGCGGACACAGTGAGAGACGAAGGGGAACGACCATTGATTATCCCACCATTGCTGGTGGGCGCAGCCGTGTGAGGCCCAATTCGCTGGTGAGCAACAGTGCCGCCGCGCCCAACAGCACCATCTCGGGCCGCTCGGGCACCACCTCGACCTGAGTGGTTTGCGCCAGAGTCGGCAGCAATCGCCGCCGCACTTCTTGCAAGATAGCTTGACGTAACGTATCGCCAAACGGCGTGATGCGCCCGGTGATCACCACCCGCCGAATGCCGAGCACCGTGACCATTGTGGCCACCCCGATGCCCAAATAGCGCCCGACCACGTTCACCGCCTGTTGCAGCGCGGGATCGCCGGCCTGCCACGCGGCGACCACATGCTCAAAGCTGATCGGCTGGTGAGGCGTTGCGAAACGATGCAGCAGGGAATGAGGGTTATGCTCGGCCATCAACTGGGCACGGTGGACGATCGCCGGAATGCTCGCGACCGTCTCCAAACAACCGTTATTGCCGCATTTGCAGGGCAAGCCGTTGTCCTCGACCACCAAATGACCCACCTCGCCAGCGCCGTACAGATCCCCGGCGAAGGGTTGACCATCGAGCACGATGCCCGCGCCGATGCCGTGGCCGACCTTGATTGCGATGAGATTGTTGTCGCGGTGGTGCTGGCCAAACATATATTCGGCCAATGCGATCGTGTGTCCGTCGTTTGCGAGCGAGATCGGCAGTTGAAAGCGCTGTTGAAGCAGGTCGCGCAGCGGCACATCGTGCCACCCGAAGATTACCGCTCGGCGCACCGTCCCGTTGAGTGTGTCCACGAGCCCTGGCGTACTGATGCCGATCCCCTGCAGCGACCCGACGCCCTTATCGATCAGCCCGCTGATGAAGGCGATCAGTTGCTCCAATACCGCAGGCCCGTCCTGGCTCTCGAGCGGTTGAACACACTGATGTGAGATACTGCCGCGCAGATTCACCACCCCACCACGCAGGTTGCGGCCCGTAATGCTCACTGCTATGGCGTGACGGGCGTGATCGTTCATGCTCAGCAGGGTGGGGGTGCGCCCGACACTGCTGCGTGCTTGCCCGACCTCCTGAATCAGCCCCTGCTCGATCAGCATGCTCACCACATCCGAGACCGTTGTCCGGGTGAGGTGCGTTTGGCGCGCTAAATCAGCGCGACTGATTTCTCCCGCATCGTAGATCGCTTGAAGGATCAGTCGGCTGTTGTGATCGCGAGTGTGCTGACGAGTGGCTTTCTGCAGCATCGCTTACATTCTTGTAGTTTGTTTACTAAACTAACAAATTTGAGTATAGCACGGGCAAATATGCTCGTCAAGCATTATTCTGTTTGTATTTACGCCTAAATGTTCGTAGACGAAATAAATGTTTGCTATGCGAAAATACGTCTATTTATGCGGCGATTGTTGATGGGAATGAGGAAGTAAATTCTTGCTTGACAAAACAATGGGAGGGTTTTATACTGATTTTTGTAAGTTTAGTGGACTAACTTAATCGCTTCTTCGGCACATCGCGAGCAGCATGCGATTCTATCGCAATTGAGATGCATCGCTTCTTTTATTTATTTCCTGTGTGTATATAGTATCTGCGTTTCCGTTCGGCTGAATGCACACATCTTGCTCGTATCCTCTCATCTAAATATTGGCGCTCATATTGTTAGTCCAGCATCGTTATGATGCGCCTTTCTGCTCTTGAACGCGACACTGTTCGCGCCCAACTGTGGCGCTACCACGACAGGAGGTTCGATGAGCCAGGTGCTGCCAACCTCGTCCCAGGCGTTGCCGCGCGTTGAGCGCACTCATTGGCTGCGCTCGATCGCCAACCATTTCTTGGTGCGGCGCATCGCCAAAGCACTGTTCACGATTATGTTCGTGACCTCGTTACTGTTCTTCCTCATCCGTCTGATGCCCTCCAACCCGCTCGACATTTACATCCAAGAACTGATCAGCCAGTACAGTATGACCTACGACGACGCCCGCAACCAGGCCGCTGCGATGTTCGCGATCGATTTAGACGCGCCGCTCTGGCAGCAGTACCTCGATTATCTTGGCGATCTAGCACAGGGCAACCTCGGCCTGTCGTTGCGCAGCGTGGGTACACCCGTCACCAGTGTGATCCGTCAGTTCTTGCCCTGGACGCTGTTTAGCGTGGGCTTGGGCCTGCTGATCAGTTTTGCGATCGGCATCCTGCTGGGCATGTTTATGGCCTACCGCCGCGATGGCTGGCTCGATAATATCCTTTCGCTGCTGGCCTCGATCACCACCAGCATCACGCCCTTCCTGCTGGGCATTATGATCATCGTGTTTGTGGCCGTGCAGTGGCGGCTTGTCGATTTCGCCAAACTGCGCGGCTCGACCTCACCGGGTGTGGTGCCGGGCTTCACCTTCGAGTTCATCAGCGATATCCTGATGCACGCGATGCTGCCGATCTTCACCTACGTGATTACGACGGTGGGCTATTGGATGCTGAGTATGCGCAACAGCACCATCGCCACGTTGGGTGAGGATTATGTGACGGTAGCCCGCGCGCGCGGCCTGAGCGATGGTCGCATCGCTACCGCCTACGTGGGGCGCAACGCCGCGCTGCCGCTGGTGACGCAATTCGCCCTGTCGCTCGCCTCGGTGATCGGCGGTGCGGCGGTGATCGAACGGCTCTACTCCTACCAGGGCATCGGCTCGCAACTGGTCACCGCCGTGATCCAGCGCGACTACTCGGTGATGCAGGGCATCTTTCTTATTCTGACGGTCGCGGTTGTGCTGGCGAATCTGCTGACCGACCTGTTCTACGGCGTGCTCGATCCTCGCATCCGCATCGGAGGTGAGCAGTCATGAGTGTGCAAACATCGGCGCAGCCCTCGCGGCTGTTGATGGGCGTTGTTCAGGTGCTCCAAGGCGTTTGGTCGGTGATCCGCCTGTTGGCCAGGAACAAGGTTGGGTTACTGGGCCTGATCGGCTTGCTGTTTTTCATCCTGCTCACCTTCGTCGGGCCGTATGTGGTGCCGCTCGATACCAAGGTGAAGGTCGATCAGATCTACGCGCCGATCTCGTGGGAACACCCGCTCGGCACCGATAGCCAAGGCAAAGATATCGCCTCGCAGATTGTCCACGGTGGCCGCGAACTGATCCTCGTCTCGGTGATGGCGGCCCTGCTCTCGACAGTAATCGGCGCGAGTTTGGGCGCGCTCAGCGCCATCGCGGGTGGTTGGGTCGATTCGCTGCTGATGCTGCTCACCGACATCTGGCTGACTATCCCGCAGTTGCCGTTGCTGATCGTGTTGGCGGCCTTTGTGCGTGTGAACAACCCCATCACACTCGTATTGATCATCGGTTTGCTGAGCTGGCCGGGTCTGCTGCGGGCGGTGCGCTCGCAGGTGCTCTCGCTGAAGCAGAGCGATTTTATCGAGGCGGCGCGAGTGCTTGACCTCGGCACGGGGCATATCGTGTTCCGCGAGGTGCTGCCCAATATGATGAGCTATATCACGATCAACTTTATCCTGGCGGTGACCGCCGCGATGGGTTTTCAGGCTGTGTTGGTCTTTTTGGGTGTGGTGCCGCTCTCGGGCACCAATTGGGGCGTGATGATCCAGTTGGCGAACACGCGGGGCGCGATCTTCGCCCGCGACAGCTTCTGGTACATCATGGCTCCGGTGCTGGCGATCTCGCTGTTCCAGTTGACGCTGGTGGCGCTCGAACGCGGCTTGGCCGAGGTGTTCAATCCGCGCTTGCGTTCGTAGGTGGAGGATGATGAGCAACCTGAACAAATCCACAGATTCGTTGCCAGTCCTGTCGGTGCACGATCTCGCGATCAGCTATCGGGTGCGGCGCGGGATGCTGCAGGCCGTCCAAGGCGTCAGCTTCGATCTGCACCGTGGCGAGAGCATCACGCTGGTGGGTGAGAGCGGCTGCGGCAAGACGACGCTGGGCCTGAGCTTGGTGCGCTTGCTGCCCAAACAGGCCACTATCACGCGGGGCGAGATACTGTACCAGCGCGATGGCAAGCGCGTCGATGTGGTGGAGCTTTCGCCTCGCCAGTTGCGGCAGTTTCGCTGGGCCGAGTGCGCGATGGTCTTTCAGGGCGCGCAGAACGCCTTCAACCCCGTGTTGCGCATTTGGGATCAGATCTGGGACACGATCAAGGCGCACGGCGGCATGCCCAAGGCGCAGGCCCGCGAACGGGCGCTTGAACTGCTGGCGATGGTGCAACTGGAGCCGAAGCGCGTGATCGACGCTTTCCCGCACGAACTCAGCGGCGGGATGCGCCAACGCGTGCTGATCGCGATGAGCCTGCTGCTCGACCCGCAGGTGCTGATCCTCGACGAGCCAACCACCGCGCTCGATGTGCTGACGCAGCGCACGGTGATCGAGGTGCTGCGGCGCTTGAAGGAGCAGCTTGGCTTCGCGATGATCTTCATCACGCACGACCTAGCAGTGGCCGCCGAGCTGGCCGATCGCGTGGCGACGATGTATGCCGGGCGCATCGTGGAGCTTGGCCCGGTCGAGGACATTTTCTACCGAGCGAGTCACCCGTATTCGCTGGGCTTGATCCAGGCGGTGCCGACGGTGACAGGCGAGTTTGTGGATCTTACTTCGATCGAGGGCTCGCCGCCCGATCTGATCGCCCCGCCGAGCGGCTGCAAGTTCCACCCGCGCTGTAGCTTTGCGACGCAGCGCTGCCGCGAGGAGGAGCCGGAGTTGCAGGCGATTGGTGCGACTCACGCGGTTGCTTGCCACAATTGGCAGCTTGTGCGGGCGCAGGCCGAGGCACGTCGTGCGCCGCGCCCAACGCTGGCCGAGCCGACCCAAACGGGCAGCCAGCCGATTCTTGAGGAGGGCGTATGAGCACGCCAGTGTTGGAACTTGTCAATGTGTCGCAGGTGTTTCGCTGGAACAATAAGCCTGTGCGGGCGTTGGATAACGTCTCGTTGACGATCGGCGAGGGCGAGACGCTCTGTTTGGTGGGTGAATCGGGCTGTGGCAAGACCACCACGGGCAAGATCGTGGCGGGATTGCGCCGCCCCACCTCCGGCCAAGTGCTGTTTCGCGGCAAGGATATTTGGTCGTTGAAGGGTGAGGGTTGGCAAGAATACCGCAGTGCGGTGCAGTTGATCCACCAAGATCCCTACGCCTCGCTGAATCCGTCGCGCTCGGTTGCGCAGATCCTGGCGGCTCCGCTGTTCCGGCACGGTTTTGCCGTGAATTGGCGCGAAGCGCGTGCTCGCATCTATCAGTTGCTCGAAATGGTCGATCTTACGCCGGTGGAGGATTTTTACGATAAATATCCCCATCAGCTCTCCGGCGGGCAGCGCCAGCGTGTGTCGATCGCACGGGCGCTGACGATGAACCCCAGCTTTTTGGTGGCCGATGAGGCCGTCTCGATGGTCGATGTCTCCATTCGCGTGAGCCTGCTCAAGACGCTCTCGCAGTTGCGCGAGCAGTTGGGCGTGGGCTTCCTTTTCATCACGCACGACTTGGCGATCGCCAAATATTTCGCGTGGCAGGGTCAGATCGGGGTGATGTACCTGGGGCGCGTGGTGGAGCTTGGGCCGACGCCGCAGGTGGTGAACAACCCGGGCCACCCTTACACGCGGGCGCTGTTGGGCGCGGTGCCCGAGGCCGACCCGATTTTGACGCGCACCAAGGAGCGCACGCTGCTCAACAATCAGAACATTCCTAGCCTGTTGCAGTTGCCTCCCGCTTGCACCTTCCACCCGCGCTGCCCGCTGTTCCAATCTGGCCTGTGCGATGTGATTGAGCCAGCGCTACGCCCTTACGAAGCCGATCACGTGGTGGCGTGCCACGTTACGGCGGGCGATCCGGCGTTGGCTGAGCGGGTGGCCTCGTGAGTCCGCAGATCGGGCGGGCCGCCTTCTCGATCGCGATTTTTATCGTGATTATGGGCTGCATGCTGTTGCCCTCACTCGAACGCGATAGCGCCGAGTTTGTGGTCACAGTGCTCAGTATTGGCATTGGCCTGGTGATGATTCTGTTGGTCGCGGTGCTTGCACGGCTTGGCCGCCATTGAGCGAGGCGTGCGGCTGCGATAGATCGTTGGTTTGTAGCTGAAGAAAGGAGGTTTCTTCCCCATTTATTGCTGTGGCCTCATTTCTAGGATTTGATCCATTGGAGGAGCAGGCTATTATGATGAACAGATTTGCCTTTCCCGTGCTGATCATCCTTGCGCTGATTGTTTCAGCTTGTGGTGGCGCAACCCCCGCGACACCATCGACTTCTGAGGCTCCAACCGCTGCACCCGCTGCTGAAGCTACCACGGCACCTGCCGCCGAGCCGACAGCACCTGCCGCCGAGCCCCCTACTAGCGCTCCTGAGCCTTCTGGTGCAGCCACCTCGTTCCATGGCGCATGGCCGTATCAGGTGCCGCCACAAGGCCATTTTAATTCGTTCGCCACCAACGCGATCCTTGCCGATGGTATCTACCGCGATATGCTGCAGATGCCGATGGCGATCTACGATTGGTCGAACGCCGAGTTTATTCCTCTGCTGGCCACCGAGTGGTCGAATGAGGAGGGCGATTGGTTCACGGTGAAGCTGCGCTCGGGTCTGACCTGGAGCGATGGCAGCGAGTTCACCTCGCAGGATGTCGTCTCGACCTTCCAATTGGCCCGCATCGTCGGTTTGGCCGTCTGGAAGTATATCGATCAGGTCGAGGCGCCCGACGCGACCACCGTACGCTTCCACTTCAGCACACCCTCCAGCGTGGCACCGCGCTTTATCCTCAAGCAGTACATCACAGCAAGCTCGGTGTACAAGGAGTGGGCCGATAAAGCTGCGGCGCTGGCCGACCAACCTCAGGATTCTGATGCAGTGAAAGCGCTGCGCCAGGAGTTCGACGCGTTCCGTCCGGCGGATGCGCCTAGCATCGGCCCGGTCAAGCTCGATGTCTCCAGCATCACGTCGTCGCAACTCACGCTGGTGCGCAACCCTGGCGGCTTTAATGCCGATATCTTCCCGTTCGACACTGTGGTGATCTACAACGGTGAGACGCCCGATGTGACGCCGTTGGTGCTCAGCAAGGATGTCGATTACGCTACGCACGGCTTCCCGCCTGCGACCGAGAAGTCGTTCATCGATGCGGGCATTCGCGTTATCCGTCCGGCTACCGTGAGCGGCCCGGCGATCTTCTTCAACTACACGCACCCCGATTTGTCTAAGGTTGAGGTGCGCCAAGCGATCGCTTATGCCGTGAAGCGCGATGAGAACGGTGTGGTGTCGCTCGGTGAGTCGGGGCGCGCGGTCAAGTATATGACGGGCTTCTCGGACAATATGGTCCCGAACTGGATCAACGAGGCGGATCTGGCGAAGTTCAACACCTACGACTACGATCCGGCCAAGGCCGAGGAGTTGTTGACTTCTGCTGGTTACACGAAGGGCGCCGATGGTGTGTGGACTGGCCCGAACGGTCCGCTGGAGTTCGAGTTGACCGCTCCCGCTGAGTTCGCTGATTGGTCGGCGGCTGCCGAGAATTTGGCGACGCAGTTGACCGATTTCGGCATCAAGACCACCTTCCGAGGCGTGCAGTTCCAGCAGCACAACGAGGATGTGCAGCACGGACGCTACACGATCGCGATTCGCGCTTGGGGCGCCGGTAATCCGCATCCGTTCTTCTCGTACGAAACCGATCTGTTGCTGTTCAACCCGCCTCGCTCGCCGGGTGTGGGTATGAGCTTCCCGTTTGTGCAGACGGTGGACGGTGTGGAGGTGGATTTCAACGAGTTGCTGTTGAAGACCGCCGAGGGCACCGATCTTGAGGCGCAGAAGGCTCCGGTGACGGAGATGGCGCTCGCCTTTAACAAGGTGTTGCCGATTGTGCCGCTCTGGGAGCGCTACGGCAACAACGCTTCGCTTGAGGGCGTGCGTGTGGCTTCGTTCCCGCCGGATAGTGATCCGATCTGGCAGAACCCGGTCTACGCCGATAATCCGGTGGTGGTGTTGCTGTTGCAGGGCAAGTTGCAGCCGCAGCAGTAGCTCGCAAGCTTAGCATCGATGAGCAGCGGCGTCTGTGATGGGCGCCGCTGTTCGTTGTTTTGGGGCAGTGGGGTGGACCTCGGGGGCCGCCAGGCCGGAGGACCGCTTGCTGCCATCAACGGTACAGCATTGCAGTCGCTCCGGCACTTTTTTATCACCAAAACAAAACTAGGCGTTTGTGGTGGTGAGGAGTTCGGCGGCTTGCCGAAACGCTGGCATATCGATGACGGTGCCCTGGAGGCGCGATTCTTCGGCGGCGAAGGCCAGCAGATGGCTTTCGAGCGATTCGCGGGCGGTGGTGAGCGGTGGCGCAATGCCGCGCATCGCTTGAATGAACGACCGCACGATGCCTTCGTCGCCGCCGCCGTGGCCGCTGGTGCGGCTGTCGATCGGGATGTGCTCCTCGGTGCCGCTCTTGTGGTCGTGGATGACGATGCTGTCGTTGCCGTAGGCGAAACTGCCTCGCAAGGTGGCGCGGGTGCCGTCGTAGCGCATCGTGCGGCTTTCGAGGTGCGAGTGGCCGTGCATGATCAGGTTGACGTGCGCGCCGTTCGCCATCTGCATCGAGACGGTCTGGTGATCGACCACGTCGTTGTCGCAGCGATAGACGCAGCGGCCATACGGCCCGGTTTCGAGCGCTCGCACGCGGGCCTCGTGGCTCAGGTCTTCGGTGATGGCGGTGACGGGCCAGCGCGTCAGTTCGGGGTTGAGGTAGATTTGTCGCGCGTCGAACGGGCATTCGCTGGCGGCGGGGCAGGGGTCGGTGCAGCGGGCCGTGGCGTTGGCTGGCGCGTTCTCGGGGCGGAAGTGCATCAGCGAGCCGAACGAGTGCAGTTTCTCGACGGGTTGGCCCATGTTCCACACCAGCAGGTCGAGGTCGTGGCAGCACTTCGCGAGGATCATCGGGCTCGATAGCTCGGTGTTGCGCCACGCGCCCCGCACGAAGCTGTGCGCCATGTGCCAGAACACCACGTTTTCGCGGTGCTCCACGGTGATGATGTCGCCCAGCCGCCCGGATTCCAGGATGTTGTGCAGCGTCGCGAAGAACGGCGAGTAGCGCAGCACGTGGCAGATCTGCAGCAGGCGTCCGGCTCGTTCGGCGGCCTGCACCAGCGCCACGGTGTCCGCCAGGCGGTTGGCCATCGGCTTCTCTAGCAGCATGTCGTAGCCGACATCGAGCGCGGCCAGGGTCGAGGGCAAGTGCATCTGATCCTGGGTCATGTTGAAGCAGGCATCGGCGATTTTGCCTTCGGCCAGTACCTGCTCCCACGACTCGTAGCAGCGCTCGGCGGGGATGCCGTGGGCCTCGGCGAAGCGTTGGCGGCGCGCTGCGTTCGGTTCAGCGACGGCCACAAAGCGCAGTTCGTCGGGGTGCGCCTGTGCGTAGGGGCCGTAGGCGAAGTGCCCGCGCCCACCGGCTCCTAGCATGATTGCAGTGATCGGACTTGCCATAATGTTCTCCTGTGGTGTTAGCCGCTTATGGCGGCGATTGTTTTGGCGGCCACATCTTCCCAGCGGCAGGTTTCGAGCACAAAGGCTCGGCCTCGACTGCCCAGGTTGGCGCGCAGTTCGGGGTTGGGTAGCAGCAGATCGAGCGCGGCGGCGAATTCGCCGAAGGTGCGGAAGGCCAGGCCTCCGCCGCTTGTTTCGGCGGCCTCGCGCGTGACGGCGCAATCGGCGTGGACCAGCGCGGGTGTGCCCTGTAACCACGCTTCCATCAGCACGATCGAGAAGCTTTCGATCAGCGAGGGATGCACGTAGATGTCGGCTGCGGCGTAGGCGTCGTGCTTCTCCTGCGCGCTCAGGTAGCCCAGGTCGAGCACGATTTCGCGCATGGCTGGCGGAATCACGAGCGGATCGCGGCCCATCAGCAGCAGTTTGAGTGGGGTGCCGCGCCGCGCCCAATACTCGCGCAGGTACGCCAGCAGCAACGGCACGTTCTTGGTCTGATCGCGGCGTCCGGCGTACATCAGCAGTGGGCCGTGCAGGCCGCGCTGTTCGCGGAAGCGCGCCCCATCGCCGACGGGCGTGAGGTCGATGCCCTCGCCTGCCACCACCACCCGATCGGGCGGCAGGTCGTAGAGGTGCAGGGCTAGGCTGCGCTCGGCGGGGCTGTTCGACAGCGCACGGCGGGCGTGGCGAAACATCCAGCGATACGTGCTGTAGCGCGAATACGGCTCATCGTGCAGGCAGGGCAGCAGATAGGCTCGCTCGCCCGCCAACAGCGTGCCCCAAAAGCTTGTTGGGAACGGGTATGGCATAAACACGAAGCGGCGACCCTCGCCCTCGCTCGCCACCGCCTCTAGCAACTCATCGCTCGACACCAGCGAGGCCAGCAGGCGCATTTCGTGGTCGGGGAAGCTGGGCAAGTTGGTGTGCAAGCCGCGCCGCAGCACCGCAGGCGGAATGTACGGGTCGCGCTGTGGCAACCGGATGGGGAAGCGCCGCACGGGTATGCCATCGACTTCGGCTGCGCCGAGTGGATAGTGCGCAAGTTCGGGCGGCGCAAACGAATCGCGCCCCACCGTGGCCCAAACCTCCACAGCCGCGCCCTGCCCGCGCATCGCATTGGCGAGTTGGCGGGCTTGTGTTTCGGCACCACCGGCGGTGTCCGGCCCGAACCACGGGATCACAATTGTGATGGTATCGCGCGTCATCGTTGGACTTGGCTCCCGCTGGCCTTCGCGCGCAGCGCAGCCAGTTCAGCGCGGCGCTCGGCATCCACTGCCACGAGCCGCTGTAACGCCACCGTGAACGCCGCGTTCGCAGCGTTCTGCTGCTCGACGATCGGGTTGATGTACCAGCGCAGATAGCGCCGTACCAGCTTATTAACCAGCGCGATGATCTTTTGCGGCAGCGTTGCGCCGTTCAGCGCCCAATGCGCGTTGACGTTCTCGTGTAGGCGCAACTGTGGGATCGCCGCGGCCAACGCTAGGTCGGGCAGGGCGGCGGGCGGCTCTTGGGCAGCCAAGGTGTGCTGCTGTTGCGTCAACTCGGCTTGGCTCGTCTCCGGCGCGACGATTGGCGGTGCGCTGGGTTTGCCGTCGCTGGGCGGTGTGGGTGGCGTGGGCGTATTGAGCGCGGCGTTCTGCTCGGCCAGTTCCGCGTAGGCATCGGCCAGCAGGCGCAGCGTGCGCGCCACGGCGTCGTTGTAGGCGTTCTGCTGCTCGACGATCGGGTTGATGTACCAGCGCAGATAGCGCCGCACCACCTTGTTAATGAGGTTGATGATTTTTTGTGGTAGCGTCTTGCCGATTAGCGGCCAATGCGCGCTGACCACGCGGTGCAATTCGATCTCATCGAGTGCGCGGTTGAGTTCGTTTTCGGCGGCGCTTGGCTCGGCGCGCCCACGCGCAAGCCGTTGCGCACGCAGATCGGCGCGCAGAGCTTCGAGAATAGCGCCGACATCGAGCGGCTGCTGGTTGGCTTCGTGCCCGTTGCTCATAACGTTTTGGCTCCTCGGTTCCGGTTTCGGCAGGCCATTATAGCACCAACCCGCATCTTGGGCGGATGCCACCATTCACCGCATTTTGTAGAAGCAACAACAGGTGATACCAAATAGAACGATCATCGTTAGAATGCAATACACCAGCGAAATAATGCGTTTCAACCCTTCAAATTGCTACCCACTCTCCCCAAAAACGTGATGTCGAGGCGCTGCGCGTAGCAGCGAATCGACATCACAAAAAGAAGAAAGTACCTTGCTGCCGCAGGCTAAAACTGCTCACTCGCATCACAAACCAATCAACCTACATTAACATAATGTCCTGTTTTCAACGAAAAGCGCTGTCATCTCGAACGGTCGAAGCCCTGAGCGAAGCGAACGGGGAGAGATCTCAAAGTGTACTGCAATGCGGAGCAATGAGATTTCTCACGGCGCCTAGCGGCTCGCTCGAAATGACAATCAGAACATTCGAGAACTTAAAAAACAGAAAACTTAATCTGTGTAATCTGTGGATTAAAATCTAGCATCGCAATGTATAATAGCACTGTGTATTCGCTGCCAGACATCACCGCGAGACAGTATGCCAGCATTCTCATCTAAACCCCGCTTTCGTTCATTCTATAGGTTTCTCCAACTGTTCGATCAGCGGATTTGGCTCTTTGTGGTGCTGCATGTATTGGTATGGGCCTATATAATCGCAGGGCTTCCAGGCAGTGTACAACTCTTTTTTGTCAACGTCCTCTTGTTCGTCCTCATCGTTGTGCGTCTAACGTATCGCAAAACAATCATCACGTACTTCAACTACTCCTTTGGCCGCATTAGCCACTGGAATATTCACCGACGCCGCTACCCGCCGTACAAATGGTACGATCTCTACCGTGCGGCCCAATCGTACACAGCCGAGCACGCTCGCTCCTCTGAATTGCTTGCCTTCAACCCGCTGCCACTCTTTCAGTTGCTCCAACACCCACTGCAATCGGTACGTGAACGCGAGCGTTTTGCCGTCCTGATGCTCCCTGTCAAAACTAGTTACAACACCGAAGAAAGCCTGCCCAACGACACCTTCTGGCTCATCCACGGCGAGCAAGCCTTTGGACACGGCGATTGCATCGTACGGATCACTTGGGAGCGCGGCTCCATCATGCTGGAGATCGCCTCGGAACGCCCAGAGGATGGTGCGCATATCTTGGAGCAGTTGATCGAACGGGCGCAGCGCAACAGCATCTACCGTCGAAAAATGATCAGCCCAGTCTTTCAGCCGCAACTGCGCCCGCACTACGGCGACGAGGATGACGAATCTAACTTGAGCCTGGTCTTTCAGGCGCCCTCCAACGTCACCGACGAAACCATTGTGCTTGAAGACTCCATGCACGAACTGATCGAGTGGAGCGTAATCGACTTCCACCAGCGGCGAGATGCTCTGAAGGCGGTTGGCCTGCCAGGTCGGCGCGGCATCCTGTTCTATGGCCCGCCAGGCACTGGCAAAACCTACACCTGCAAATACATCGCGAATCGCCTGCCGGATGCCACCACCATCGTCGTCTCGGGCAAAGACCTCGGGCACATTCGGTATATCTGCCAGATTGCGCGTCAATTCCAGCCCGCGCTCGTCATCCTCGAAGATATCGATCTCGTCTTTTCGTCTCGCGAAAACAATATGTTCTCGCCTGCGTTGGGCGACCTGTTCGACGAACTCGATGGCTTTCAGCCCGACGACGCCGTGATCTTCCTGCTCACCACCAACGCGATCGATCGGGTGGAGGCGGCTATCAAAGATCGGCCAGGGCGCGTCAGCCAGTGCATTTACCTTGGGCCTCCCAACGCCGAATTGCGCCGCCGCTACTTGCGGGCTTTGCTTGAGCGTTACCCCGCCGCCGCCGATATCAACCTCGAACCGATCATCAAGCGTACCGAAGGCGCGAGTCAGGCATTCCTGAAGGAGATGGTCGTCCGCGCCGTGCAACTCGCCACCGCCCAACAGTTCACGCTCGATAGTGCCTCGCTGCGCCTCACCGAGCAGCACTTGGCCGATGCGCAGGCGCAGATGCTGCAGGGCAACGATAGCGTAGGCAAGCGCATCATCGGCTTTCAAGTGAGCACAGCTTGATCGAGCAATAGACTCCTGAAGATAGAGCCTCCCTAAACTTCCCCAAGAGAAGGCGTGTCTTTTTGTCTTTCGACACGTTTAAGTACATGCCAGTACATCGTGCTCAACCTGCCGTTGACTTCCTTTACATAACGAGGAGGTTTGTATGCGACGAACACCGATCGGCGCTATGGTAGTGATGACCCTCGGGGTATTGATGGCTCTACCGTATTCCGCCCCAACCGTGTCGATCGTCTTGGCTGCCGACAGCACGGTCTACGCCGATGGTTTGGCGAGCGGTTGGGAGGATTGGTCGTGGGATGCTACGGTGAATCTGGCGAGCACTGCGCCTGTGCACGGCGGCAATCGCGCCATCGCCACCACCATCACCAAGGCGTGGGGCGCCCTGCGATTGCACAGCAACACCGTGCTTTCGGGCAGCTCCTACAGCGCGATCAGCTTCTGGATTCACGGTGGCGCGAGTGGCGGGCAAGCGCTCCAGTTCATTGTGCTCAAGCCCGACGACACCAATTGGGACAAACCTTTCACCGTCACGCCGCAGGCCAACACGTGGACGCAGGTGACGGTGCCACTCTCCAGCGTCGGCAGTCCCGCGCAGATCGCCGATCTCGTCTGGCAGGATGCCTCTGGCGCGGCCAAGCCCACCTTCTCGGTCGATGATGTGGTGTTGATCGGGGCCACATCGGGCGGCGGGAGCACCTTCGCGCCGATGCAGTTCAATGAGAACGCGAATGTGGGCGGATTCCAATCCAACCTGTTCAGTTGGTACGATCGGGGAGGCAAACTGCGCACTGCCGCGCTGGTCAAGAATGATCGGCAAGATCCTAAAGGCATGTGGGGCGGCTATATGCGTCAGTTCACCTACAGTTTGGGCAATACGACGCGCACCGTGGTTGGCTCCGAGGGCTACCATCCTGGTTTCGGCTACACCACCAACCACTACGGCCAGGATGGCTTGCAGGATCAGCAGTCGCACACTGTGAAGGGCACCTACACGGCCATTCTGCGGGGGCGCCACCACGCTATTCACCAGTTCAAGTGGCGGCTCAATCTGGGCGGCCCGGTCGATGCCACCGTCCAATGGTTCTTCGCCACCGGGCGCGATTATCCGCTCTGGACGATCACCTACGATAGTTCGCCCGCCGGCCCGAACGTGGTGAAAGCCGACACGCGCTCGCCCTACGGCGATATGCAGTGGGATGGCGGCGGCAACACGCCCGTCTCCGGCGTGGGTTGGGGCGACCGCTACAAGTTCCGTTCGCTCGGCAGCCCGATCTCGATGAACAGCGGCTGGGATTACACGCAGCCCAACTTGGTGCCCTACGTGTTCGAGTACACCAACAATCCCGATGCCGAGATGGGCCTTGTGCAGACCCAAACCTATCTCCAGCGCGATGCTGGCGGCTACTGGTTCTACAGTCAGTGGGGCAAAAGCGACCCCGATGGCCCAATGCCGCCGGATTACAACTGGACCTATCAACTCAACCAGTACGAACTGCCCTTCACCAACACCTCCAAGCGCATGGCTTGGGGCTCGAACTTTGGCGCGGTCGGTCAAACCAGTTATCCGGCCTATGGCGACGATAAAACCCTCAGCGGTTACCCTTATCTCAGCTACTCGGTCTTTATCGTGCTCGACAAACACAGCCTCGATCCCGTCAACTCGCAAGTTGTTCAGATCGAGCGTGTGCAAAAGACCATCCTCACTGCCTCCACGGGCACCGTCGTCACCAGCGGCCCGGCGGGCATCGGGCGCAGCGACACCGTGACCTACGCGCCAGCTGGCTACGATCACGTGTACAGCACTTGGAACATTCGCGCCAACAACAATAATCAGGCCACGTTCACGCTCAATCCCACGCAGGGCGCGCTCATCAACCCAATCGTCGTGATTCACAACTACCGTGCGGTCAACGCTCCCGAGCGGATCACCATTAACGGCGCAACCAAAATCGCCGATGTCGATTATTTCGCCTCGGTTGATCCCAGCACGCAGCGCTTGTGGATCACCTTGAACGGCAGTTTCAGCGGCAGCAACGTCATCGCCATCGATGGCGCAGCCGCCGCCCCGACCGCCAGCACCTACGCGCCCTATGTGCGGCGCTAACGCCGCATTTCAATGTTTAGCCTTCTCCCCAGGAAAGGTGATGCCGATGTGCTGCTACACGCACCGCATCGACATTCGAACAATCTACCAGGTTCTACCAAATCCAAATAATTACGTATACAAACGGCACGTGAATGTTATGGTGTGGTGCTGGTTTTCAACTGATACCCACATTTCCCGAAACAGGTGGTGTCGAGGCGCTGCTATGCGCAGCGCCTCGACACCACAAAAAACGTCAAATACCTTGCTGCCGCAGGCTAAAACGGGTTTGTTACTGATACTGTCCAACCGGGTTTGGTATTCAGCATCACGAAGCGTACCACTTCAGATTAGCCATGGCGTGAGATCGAACGGCTAGACCAACCATGCTATAATTTCGAAGAGACAATGTGAATCGCATACTAACGGCAGTGATATGCTAGATTTTCAAGCGGAAGGTCGGCTTCCGACCACCACAACGTTTCACCACATACTCATTGTGGGCGGCGCTGATACTGGCCGTGCGCCGATGGCCGCCGCGCTGTTGAGGCGCTTGCTGATCGAGCATGGGCAGCACTCGACGGTTGGCTCGGCGGGTGTGTTGGGCCACGACGGTGACCAACCCGAGGCCGAGGCTCGTGATACCATGCTGCATATGGGCTTGAATATCAACGATCATCTCGCCCGTTCGCTCACCGATGAACTTGTACACGCCGCCAAACTGTTACTCCCCATCGATCGGGGGACGGCCTTGGTGGTACGAGCGCGCTATCCAGAGGCGGCGGATCGCGTCTACTCCCTAGGCGAACTCGCGGGCATTCAACGCGATATCCCCGATCCGTTCCGTATGCAGATCGGTGCGTGGATCACTTACGCCCGTGAGATCGAGCAAATGTTGAAGGCGGGTTTGCCTCGTCTGCTCGCGTTGCTCGACGAGTCTGCCCAATCGACGACGGCGACCGGCGTGCCCGTACCTGTCCCTGCCTCCGTGCCAGTGAGCGATGGGCCCCGTGCGGAGGCTGCCGAGCGGATCGTTCGGTTGGCGCGCACCGTCGCCGATATGCCCGATGTGCTCGATTGGACGACGGCGCGCGGGCGGATCGAATCTGAATTGACGACGTTGGCCGAGCATCAGCAGGGGCCCGACGATTTGATCCACGCCTACATCGGTCTATTGCGCGCCGCGCTCACTATGACGCCGCCAACGCCTAGTGCAGGCCAATTGGCAGCGCTTCGCTCCTGCGCCGAGCAACTTCATCACTCGATTTCACAAGACGATCTCAACAAACTTTCGGTGCAGTTAGGTCAATGGGCAACCTTGTAGGATGCCTGCTGCGAGGAACGGATGTTTTGAAACGGATACTCATTTTGGTGATTGGCTTGGGGGTGCTTGTCGCGCTCTCGCTTCTCTACCCGCCGATGCGTCAAGCAGTGCGTAGCATCGTTCGCCCCGAGCCGCCACCACAGATCACGCCGTTGGCGATGGTGGTGCCACCGACGCGGACCGCCTCGCCAACGCCCACACTCACGCCGACGCCATCGCCCACCACAGTTCCAGCCACCCACGCGGCGACGCCCACCGTAGAGCCAACCGCAACGCCCACGCTGCCGCCTACCGCGACGCTCACACCATCGCCAGTGGTGATCAACGGGCGCTCCTACGATGCCTACATTCCGGCGGCCTCCAAGGAGGGTCAGGCGTACCAGTACTCCTGCGAGTTCGACGCCGCCTGGGTGATTCTGCAGACCTACGGCTTCGATGTGGATGTTGACACGATCATCGGGCTGATGGAGCACGATACCAGCATCGAGCCGTACATCGAGGAGACGCGGCAGGGCTTCCTCATCCACGGTGGCGACATCCGGCGGGCCTTCTCGGGCGATTACACCAAGAACTTCCTCGCGCGCTCCACGGGCGAGGCGATTCGCCCGGTCTTTGAGCATTACGATCTGGCTACCAAGCCCGTGCGCGATCGTGCTGCGCTTGAGGAGGCGTTGCGCGCTGGTGAATTGGTGTGGATGAAAACAACGGTCGATTTCAAGCCGTGGCGTCCGGCCACGTGGCTCATGCCCGATGGCAGCACGCATCAGACGGTGCTGGGCAACGATCACGCGGTCGTGGTGATTGGCTACAATGCCGAGAGCGTGGTGATCCGCGATGTGCTCGGCCCGACCAGCAGCAATTGGCAGCGCCCGTACGAGTACGAGGTCGATTGGCCGACTTTCATGGCGTCGTGGGGTGCGCAGGACTACGACGCGTTGGCGGTGTCGCCGCCCTAGCGACGCGATGGCACTGGATGGCCACGGATCGCCCAACCGCCTGAGTATCGCCCAAACTGCGACGCAGCCCCACCTGCATTCGTAAGCGGGGGCATGCTGGTACAGCGCAGCATCTGCCGATGCGTTCTGCTCTCCCAAATGCTGCCGCAGGCGAAAACGGCTTTTGATGTGAGCAATTGAACTGGAAAAAGCGAGCGAACCGTTTGTCGAACGAACAACCCGCGATTGGCTACCTAGAGCGGCTGCGTCATCTGAGCCGCCCGGCGCGTCTGTATCTGGTACACGCCGCGCTATTGACCATCAGCCTGGCGATCTCCAGCCTATTCTTCAACCTGCTGATCACCGCATTGGGCTACCCGCTCACCTTCCTGGGCCTGTTGAACACCGTCTCGATCAGCGTGGCCGCGCTGCTCAGCGTGCCGCTGTGGTGGCTCGCCGCGAAGATCGGTCTGCGGGTGGCGCTGATCGTCTCGGCGGCGCTCTACAGCGTTGGCGCGCTGGTGCTGGCGCTGTGGCCCGAGCCGTGGCTGCTGGTGATCTACAGCGCGCTCAGCGGCATCTCGGCGGTGCTGTTCCAGGTGAGCGCGCCGCCCTTTATGATGCGCCATAGCGATGCGGAATCGCGTGACCATCTGTTCACCACCAATACCGCGATCAACGTGGGCTTGGCGGGCTTGGGCAGCCTCGTCGCGGGTGGCTTGCCGGGCATGTTCGCGGCCTGGTTGGGCGTGGCCGCCGAGCACGCGCTGGCCTACCGCGCTACCTTCTTGGTGACGGCGCTCGGCTTGCTGCTGGCGCTGATCCCGCTGCTGCTGATCGATGATCGTGTGCCGCAGGAGGCCGCACCTGTATCCGAAGAGGAGCAGGTGATCGCCGCTGCCGAGACGCCCGCCGAGCCGCTCCACGGCCCATTCGCAGGATGGCTCACCGCTCTGTTGGAACGCATAAAGCCCTTACAGCGCTTGCCCGCCTTTTGGCTGCGCATCCTGGCCGACCCGTGGCCGATCATTCAGTTGCTCATCCCGCCGCTGCTGATCTCGTTCGGCGCGGCGCTGCTGATCCCCTACCTGAACCTGTTCATCAAGCAGCGCTTCGGCGTGCCCGATACGACGCTCGGCGCGATCTTCGCGGCGCTCAACATTTCGATCGGCGTGGCGGCGCTGTTGGGGCCGCTGATCTCAGTGCGAATCGGCAAGGTCAACACGATCGTGCTGACGCAGGCGCTCTCCATCCCGTTCTTGCTGACGATGGGCTTTGCGCCGGTGCTCGCCATTGTAATCGGCGCTGCGATGGCGCGGGCGGCGCTGTTCAACATGGCCTCGCCGCTCTACGATGCCTTTGCAATGGAGCGCACCGAGGAATCCGCCCGCCCAACCGTGATCGGCCTGATCAACGGCGCGTACAGCGTGGGCTATCTGGTCGCGCCCACCATCAGCACGCGCACCCAAGAGGCCTATGGTTTCACGCCGCTCTTCTTGGCGACGACGTGCTGCTACGTGCTGGCGGTGCTCGCTAATACGCTATTTTTTGTGCGCCGCCGCGCTCGCTAAACACTTGCGCACGGCTGCTATCCGGCATACAATGCAATAAGTGGCTGTTTAGCCATTGCTCGCTCGCCTCTTGCATGGCAAAAGGAGTCCCATGCTCGTTCAGGATATTACCAACCACATCCGGACCGAAGCTGCAAAAGTGCTGGTCGGCCAGGAGGAGCCATTTACGCATATTTTGATTGCGTTGCTCAGCGGCGGCCACGTGTTGCTCGAAGGAGTGCCCGGCACTGCCAAGACCTTAATGGCTAAGACGCTTGCGGCTCTGATCCAGGCGGATTTCAAGCGCGTGCAGTTCACCCCCGACCTGATGCCCTCCGATGTAATCGGCACGCAGGTGTTCGAGATGGCGACCAGTGAGTTTCGGCTGCGCCAAGGCCCGATCTTCACCAATGTGTTGCTGGGCGATGAGATCAACCGCGCCCCCGCCAAAACGCAGAGCGCGCTGCTGGAGGCGATGGAGGAGTCTCAGGTGACGATCGAGGGCCAGCGCCTGCCGTTGCCGCAGCCGTTCTTCGTGCTGGCCACCCAAAATCCCGTCGAATACGAGGGCACCTACCCGCTGCCCGAGGCGCAACTCGACCGCTTCCTGTTCAAAGTGCTGGTCTCCTACGCCCCGCAGGAGGTCGAGATCGAGGTGTTGCGGCGCTACCATCAGGGTTTTGATGCGCATCATCTCGACAAGGTTGATCTTCAGCGCACCGTCACGCCCGATGTGCTAGCGCAGTGCCAAGCCGAGATTCGCCAGGTCCAGGTGGATGATGGCATCCTGAAATATATCACCGATATCGCTCAAGCGAGCCGCGAGAGTCTCGACCTGCTGCTCGGAGGTTCGCCGCGCGCCTCGATCGGGCTGTTGTTGGCCTCCAAAACTTGGGCCGCCATGCAGGGTCGCACGTTTGTGGTGCCCGATGATGTCAAATTCCTCGTACGGCCCGTCTACCGTCACCGCATCATCCTCAAGCCGGAGGCCGAGATCGAGGGCCTGACTCCCGATACGGCAATGACACGCATTTTGGCGCGGGTCGAAGTGCCCCGCTAACAAGCTACGGAAGCCGAGTATGACCGATACGCGTTGGATCGCACTGTTGCGCGGCATCAATGTAGGCGGCAAGTCGCGCGTGCCCATGGTCGAGCTTCGCGAACTCGCGAACCAACTCGGCTGGCGCGATGTTAAGACCTACATCCAGAGCGGCAACCTGCTGTTTCGTGCTGATGGCGACGCCGCAGCGCATGAGGCTGCGCTCGAAGCCGCACTGCAGGCGCACTTCGGTGTGGCCTACCCCGTGATCGTGCGTACCGCCGCCGATTGGCATGGCTATGTGGCCACGAACCCGTTCCCTGCAGAGGCTGAACAAACGCCGAACTATCTGATGTTGGCCCTGACCAAGGCGCCGCCGCTCGCCGATGCTGCTGAGGCTTTGCAGGCTCGTGGGGGCCACGGCGAGCAGGTGCGGATCGCTGGTGGCGCGCTGTGGATCTACTTTCCGAACGGCTCGGGCACCTCAAAACTCTCTCCGTCGCTGATGGATCGCCTGGCTGGTTCGCCGCTCACCACCCGCAACTGGCGCACAGTTCTAGCGATACAAGCGCTCTTATCGCAATAGATTGTAACTACCGTCGTTCCCGCTTCGTTTTCATCATGAACTTCCATTATGCTGTTGGTATGGCAATTCGCAATACCTGTTGGATTTGGGGAACGTGTTGAACGTGAGCATTGTGCTCACAGCATTAATCGCACTTGATTGTTAACGAGGGAACTATGGCAAATGAACCACGCTTCTCGGCCACAGCGCTGATCGATGCGCCTGCAGCACAACTGTATGCTATTATCGCCGATTACCACGAAGGCCATCCCCGCATCCTACCCAAACCACCATTCGTTGATCTCAAGGTTGAGGAGGGCGGTGTGGGCGCAGGCACCGTCCTTCGCATCACCATGCGATTATTGGGTCAGACACAGTCATTTCGCTCAACTGTCACCGAGCCGGAGCCTGGACGTGTCCTGCTCGAAGCCAATGAGAACGGCTACAACACATCGTTTATTGTGGAGCCGCAGGGCGAGCAACAGGCCCGCGTAACGATTGAGACCGTGTTGGGTGGGCGCAGCGGATTGGCGGGCAAACTAGAGGGATGGTTCGTGCGTCGCCTACTGCATTCGGCGTATCAGCGGGAATTGGCGAAACTAGCCGAAGTTGCTCAGGCGCAAGTACGCATTTTGGCGTAGCACAAAATCAGGTGGCATATCCTCCAAACAACGCAATACAGCCTTTCCGCCGAAATCCGCTCCCCTAACAGATGTGATGTCGGTGGCGTTGCTGCACGCAGCGCATCGACATCACAAAAATACACCTTGCTACTACAGCCCAATCGGATGAAATGTACTTTCCGGCATACAAATTGCTGTCAACGCTCTACGAACAATAGCCCTAAACAAGATAACGCATCCTGTTGCCGAAAGCTCTTTTTTGTGCTACACTTGTGCTACTCATCAAAATAGCCAGCATTGTTGACGTAATTGTGCACCTACGTTGCAAGAATTTAACCTACACTGCTTGCAACGGTGCCAGCCGGATGCTATACTTGTGATAGCAAACAAACCAAACGTTGTGTGTTCACGTAGTACCGAATGTATTGCTCGGGTCGCTCAACGGTGAGGAGCCGAACAGGCCGTTGGTGGTACAACCGCCCTCTGGATCTGTCTTCTCATTATCACCAAAACCCCCGAGATACATAGCTACATAGCTGTTGGAGAAGCCTTATCCGCTTCTACACGGTGCAACAAATTGTTTACACTCAACGTCTATTTTGGTGGAATCACAGAGGAAGGATACTACCCTGGTAGAAGAAACAATCATCGACGCGGGTGCGCTCGCACGACGGGTGGTGGAGCTCGCTGAAGATAAACAGGCCAGCGACATCGTCATGCTGGATTTGCGGAAGCTAAATGCCTTTGCCGATTATTTTGTGGTTTGTTCCGGAGAGAGCGATCGGCAACTGAAAGCGATTCTCAGCGCCATCGACGAGGGTATTACAAAAGAGCTAGGGCTTGATGCTCGCATCGAGGGCTCAGCCGATACTGGCTGGATACTCCTCGATTATGGGGATGTTGTTATTCATATTTTTTCATCGGCCCTGCGCGATTTTTACCGCATCGAACAACTCTGGAACAAAGCAACACCGGTTGTAATCGTCCAATAAAGGACCAGATATGGAAAGTAGCAAACACACCCGCTATATCCTGTTCGCCCTGGGCGCTGCGCTAGGAAGCGCGCTCGGCCTGATCATCGGCTCACTGCTCACCTTCTGGATCGGCGAAGGCACTCTGCGCGCAATTCAGCGTGGTCTGCGCCGGCTCACTGGTGGCGATGACCGCCCGAACTTCGAGATGTTGTTGCAGTAAGAGGCTAGCGTTGGGTCTGGTGGCTGTTGTTGTAGCAGTCTGTAAAACCCAACGCTAGTTTTTTCGCTCATGCTCGTTGCCCACCCACTCGCTTTCGCCATCCGCCCACACCTCTTTCTTCCAGATCGGCGCGACTTGCTTGATCTGATCCATTAGGTATTCGGCAGCCTCGAAAGCTTCGTGTCGGTGTGGCGCTGCCACCACAATCACTACCGCCGTCTCACCGATCTCCAAACGCCCCACGCGATGATGAATCGCGATTTTGCCCGTGCCCCAGCGCTCCTGTGCCTGCTCGGCCAACTGCTTGAGCACCGAAACCGCCATCGGCTCGTACGCCTCATATTCGAGGTGATCGGTGGCCCGTCCATCGAAGTTGTTGCGCACAATTCCCGCGAACGTCACGATCGCACCCATATCAGGGCTGGCGACTAACTCCGCAAGTGCGCTAGCATCCAACGGCTGAGGAGTGATATGGAATAAAGGTATCGTACTCATCGGATTCACCTTCCACCACTCACAGGCGGAATAAAGGCAACCTCATCGCCATCGTGCAAATCGGTTGCGAGCGTACTAAAATCTTGGTTGACCGCATACAGCATTTTGCCGCTGTACCCGCTCAGGCGCGGATACCGTTCGAGTAGCAATTCCCACAGCGTGCCGACCGTGGCACCCTGCTCTAGCTCAAACGTCTCTTCGGTTTTGCTGGTGATGTCGCGGTGTCCCGCAAAATAACGCACAACCACTTGCATAACGCGGCTCCTCACCCTAGGTTAGAAGAGAAAGGGGATAAACCGATACCGAACCTTGCGCACGTACTCTTGGTAGGCGGGATCTTGGAGGAGAATACGCTCCTCGGCGCGTGCGCGTAGGTATTGGCAGAAAACAGTAAGAGACAGAAGCACTACATTCCAGATGCTCAGATTCCCCAATAGAAAACCCACGTATCCCACGATGTAGCTGCCATAAATGGGGTGACGAACATAGCGGTAAAAACCTTCGGTACGCACTCTCCGAATCGCCGCCACAATACCGAAACTTCGTCCAAGGTTAAAGATCGCAATGGTTGCCAGTACGGTACCGACAAACTGAAATGCGATTCCAACGTTTACGAAACTGCTAACTGTTTCAGTTGGCCTTTGCAACATGGGCGCAGCTGTGCCCACAAACGCTACCAACCAATCCCAAACTGAACGACTCTCGTGATACGCTGGATTTCGAATAATCACCAGCCAGACAATCATTGCTTCCTGCAGAGCCAGGATGAGCATTTGAAGATGTCCGGTTTCCCACCAATTACGAAAAGCCGAATAAGCGAAAAAGGCGAATAAACTGCCGATAACCGCATTGGTAAGAATAGAGTATAACCGCATGGTTAATCTAGTCTGAACTAGATCGGTCGTGGATCTGTCTGATGTAAACATTGATTATTATTCTCGGCTAGAAGAAAACTTCGACGAAATTAAGATGACACTGCCGAGTACGATACTCGTTTATCAAAGAGTATCAGGTTTGGAAGTATCTATCCCTCGCTCAACCTGCGCTGCTTTAAACCGTTCGAGCTGATCGTTCAAGGTACTGACCAGCGTACCAAGCAATTGAACATCCCGTTGATCGATCTCGGTCAAAATGACCTGTTGATCTTGGAAGAGATTCTCGAAGCGAGTCGTCATGCGAGCCTGGCGTTGATCCAAATCGCGTAGCCAACCATCGATACGCTCCAACCAAGCGGTAAGTTGACGGAGATGTTGCTCATCGGTTTCTTGGAGTGAGATGACTCGTTCTTCTTGTTGCTGTCGAACCTCCTCGACACGCTCTTGATTCATCAGGAAGCGCTCTGTCGAAACACGCTCAACGCGCTTAATCTCAGAAGCCTGCTCGACCAATTTGGCGTCGAGCGTATCGATGCGCTCGGGCAGGTCGTGTGTAAGCAGATCGATGTGCTGACGTATCTCATCGAGGCGCGAGATACGGCTGCGAAACTCATCGAGGACCGGGTGAACATCGGCCACCAACTGCTGGGCTTCGACCGCCTGGCGCCGCAGACTCTGCTTCTCGATCTGGAGTTCTTCGTTGAATTTGCGCAACTCTGCACGGAGTTGATCACCAATCCCATAAAAACCCTCGATCTGGCTCGCCAACGCCCGATCGCGTTCTTCGCTCTCCTTGATGCGAGCCTGCCAAGCCTGCGTGCGTTGTTCAAGCTCCTCGATGCGCACCAGCCAACCGGCCACCATGTCGCGATCCTGCTTGCGCGCCTCGCCGAGTTGGTGGATCTGCGTTTGCATCTCGCGGAGCGGGCGTGTGCCCTCCTCGATCTTGATCAGCGCACCCGCCACTTCCTTGCGCAGCATCGCAATATCGCGTCGATAGCTATCGAGCGCCTGCGACACCTCTTGGCGATAGCGGTCGTATAAGCCTTCGATCTGGCTTACCGTCCCCTCCACCTTGCGCATCTGCTCCATTGCCCAGTTGTACTTGTTGGTTTGCTCCTTAATCTGTCGGCGCAAATCATCAAGTTGCCCCTGAAGGTAGACGATCTGCGATTGCTCTTGGGTGCGCAGTCGTTCTTCCTCATACTTGCTGGTGACATTCGGTTTATTTGTCATAATACTGTTCCATCTTTCCGATACTACAGGCAGGGCGAAGGTGAACTATCGACACCAAGAAACGGGACGCTGTTTACCGAAAGATCGGGTGGTTTCGCAGCGTTCGTTCGATCAACACCGAGAGATCCGGCTCATTATACCGGTAGCTCCCGAGCAGATCGGGTCCGGGCTCGCGACCCAACAACACATTGAATGATGCTACTACGCAACTGGCAATCGCATCGAGATCGTAGCCGCCCTCCAACACCATCACAATCCGCCCGTCACAGAGCGATTGCGCGGCGTCCACCAGTCGTTTGGTGAGGGCCGCGTACCCAGTCGTCGAGATCGTGAGCGGGCCTAGCGGATCGCGCCAGTGCCCATCGTACCCGGCGGAGACCAGTATCAACTGCGGTTGAAACGCTTCGAGTGCTGGCAGCACCAACCGATCGTAGCACGACGTGATGCCCTGATCCCCCGTGCCATGCGGTACAGGCATATTGAGCGTCAAGCCGTAGCCCGATTCCTCGCCCATCTCGTGACTCGCGCCGCTGCCCGGGTAGAGGGGCCAAGCGTGGCTCGAACAGAAGAGCACCTGGCCATCCTCATAGAAACAATCCTGTGTGCCGTTGCCGTGGTGCACATCGTAATCGACGATCGCCACCCGTTCGAGTTTCAGCACATCGGTTGCGTAGCGAGCCGCAATAGCGATATTGTTGAACAGGCAGAAGCCCATTGAGTGCGTTGGTGTCGCGTGATGCCCAGGGGGCCGCCCCAACACAAACGCATTCGAGACCTCGCCGCGCACCACCGCATCGACCGCACGCACCGCAGAGCCTGCCGCCAACCGCGCAGCCTCGTACGAGCCGGAGGTCGTGTAGGTATCGCCATCGATATGCGCGAACTCGTGCGCCGTAGTCGAGCGGATGACCGAGAGCAAATGAGCGCTATGAACAGCGAGAATTTGCTGATCGGTGGCTGGTTCAGCGACTAATTCGTGCAACTCACTGCGTAGGCCGCTCTCGTCGAGCGCGGCAAGAATCGCTGCGATACGGGCTGCGCGCTCAACATGACTCGGATCATCATGGTCCGCCTGGTTTGGATTCGTAATAAAAGCAGTAGTCATTATTGCTCGTTGCCATGCCCGACGTTGGAGCTTTCGCAGTGCGGCTTGGCATTGATAGAATTACATTCAAGATACGTTCGGCATTATAGCACAGCCATACTAAGTTGGGAGAATGGGAACGGGCTTAATCCGGTAAGCGCACGCCATCCGCCTCGTGTACCAGTAATCCATCGCGTACCAGGCCATCAACCAACTTTCGAAGCCAATCCATATCGTCGGCACTGAACGACTCGTGGATCTGTGGGCCTAACTCGTGTAACGGCAGAAGTTGACCCGCAGCCAAACCCCGCACCGTCTCGATGATCCGCCCTCGATAATATCGATTTGAGCCGACATACCGTGTATCACGGCGCTCTGCGACGGCGCGGCGCGTGCGTACTGGTGTGGTATCGGCCACAGCCTGGCTGAACAACTGCTCATCAGAAGCGCGGCGTTGCGCATAATCGCGGCAATGGGCCTGTAGCGGGCAGCGCCAACACTGAGGCGTATTGGCAGTGCAGATCAGCGCACCCAACTCCATAATCGCCTGGTTCCACGTCCAACCCTGCCCAGCGGGGATCACAACCCGCGCCAACTCCAGCAATTGCGTCTCGGATGGAGGTGGCTCGCTATTGCCCACGAACACGCGGTGCACCACTCGCCGGATATTCGTATCCATAAACGCCACATCCTGCTCGAACGCGAAGCATGCCACAGCCCCTGCCGTGTATGGTCCGATCCCGGGCAGCGCTAAGAGTGCAGTCACATCGCGGGGAAATTCGCCCTGTAACTCTTCATGGACCACGCGGGCGGTGCGCTGTAAGTTCACGGCGCGGCGGTTGTAGCCTAAGCCGGACCACGCCTGAATCACCTGAGCGGTGGGAGCCTGTGCTAACGCGGCAACCGTGGGGAAAAGCTCCAAGAACGCCAGATACTTCGGGATAACCCGATCCACCTGCGTTTGTTGAAGCATAATCTCGGAGACCAAGATGCGGTACGGATCACGCGTGCGGCGCCAAGGGAGATCGCGGGCTGAGGTATCGAACCAAGCTAGCAACGCCTGACGCAGTTCGGTGAGCCAAGGGGTGTGCTCGATTTCATCGGCCTGCTGAGTAGTACTCATATCAGATGCGGTGGATAGAGGGTAGTGGTGGTGCGAGGTGAGGTCATACCTATAAACCAGTTGTAGCCCCAATAAACGCTGATTTAAAACGAAAGAGAGGCGTGAGGAACCCCACGCCTTCTAAAGATTGCGCTTTCGCGCCTACTCCTCGCTCTGCTGCAAAATCACGTAAAGAAGTTCAAGCAAAACATTCTTAACACTATCACGCTCTGATGCAACACAAGGCAAGACTTTGACATGTGGTGGCAGTCGCAGGGCTAGGCGCAGTTCGTCCGGCGACCATGCGTTAGGTTTATCTTGCTTGTTCGCCGCGACTACATAGGGGGTCTCGCGATAGGAGACGAAGAAGTCGATAATCCGATTCGTTTCGCGGAAGGTCTCCGGGCGCGTGCTATCGACAAGGATGACCAAGCCGAGCATACCCTCGGAAAGGATCTCCCACATAAAATCGAAGCGCTTCTGACCAGGTGTACCGAACAAATGCAACACCAAGTCATCCGCGACGGCAATGCGACCGAAGTCCATCGCCACCGTCGTTTCCTTCTTGATCAGCTTGGTATCGTCGGTGGCTCGTCGTTCGGTGGAGACCACCTCGATCTCGCTGATCGCCTTGATGAACTCGGTCTTACCCGCGTTCACCGCCCCGCTAATGACCATTTTTACCGTCTGCACACCGGCCCTCCGCTGCGGTGTAGTGCCTTGTCTGACCGTTGATCGGCCTAAAGGTCATACTACGAACGTACGGGTATCCAGGGCGCGGACGCCCGTCTGAACACCCCCAGAGATCACATCCCGCGAATACGGTTAATGATACGCGATACCAGGCTTTTCTTGACTTTTGGCGGCTCGCTCATCGGACGCCCGCTTGCCATCATTGGTACGGGCTTAGGCTTCTTGATGACCTCAACCAGACCTGCGGTGAGGAAGCCGTAGACAATCCGACACACATCGAACTCACTCAGATTGGTCTTTTGTGAGATTTCGGTGAGCGTATCCTTGCCATTGATACGCGCGAAGACACGCCATTCTTCCGGAGCCAGGTTCACACCTTTAGCTTTTTCCCCTGGCTGTTCGACAAACTTGACCACCATATCGGTGCTTGGAATACGGTCGCGAATGCGGCCCCACTCATCGATACGCCGCACCCCTTCCATGATGAGGTGCTCGACAGGGAGCGGTGTTGGCATAATCGGGGCATCCGGCGTAGGATGTTGGCCTTGTTCGAAGCGAAATTCGCCATCGGGCCACCCAAATAAACCATAAACCGACTCTTCAATATGTTGTTGGAGAACGCGCTGCAAATCATCCCGCGAAATGTAGTTGAGCTGCATCAGCACTTGTACCAATGCTGTGCTACCATCGCTATGATGAACTTGAATCGCATGTTCCGCTTGTTGTGCCGTGAGTTTCCCTTTGCTTTGCAGCAGTTCCACCACCACGGGCGAATCCTGCTTGCGCGCAGCTGTAATCAGCTTGCCCTTATCAAAGTAGAGTGAGGCCGAGTCGTCGGCACGATGAAGATGTAAGCAACCGGTCTTATACCCGCGATCAACGAGGTATAGGAAGTCTGAAAGACCGAAATCACGAATGTTACCGACGAGGGCCATCGTATCCTCCGCTCGCAGGGTGTAGTATCTTTACGCAAGAGTAGGGACGTTCACTTGAACTCCCTCTGGCTGGGACACCCCATGTGCCAGCGATGCGTCGTAGTCGTTTAGCGTCACACCATCGGCGACGAGAACCGGTAACAGCGCCGCGATCGCGACTGCGATCATGCCATCATCCGGCTGGCGAGTGGTGAGCTGCTGGAGCGCCAGAGTTGGTGCCACCAGCTTGCGCACCCAAGGACGATGATAGTTGGCAGCTGATAGCCGCAACAACTCATACGTGATGCCCGCGATCAGCGGGATCATCGGAATGTGGCTAAGCAGCCGTAGCCAAAATGGTAGATCACGTACGAACAGAAAGGCGACAAAACTTACGATGAATACCACCAGCAAAAAACTTGTGCCACAACGCGGGTGGATTAAGGTAAACTCTCGAACAGATTCGACTGTTAACGGTGCCCCGGATTCGTAGGCGTTGATTGCCTTGTGCTCCGCACCATGGTAGCCAAATACTCGTTGAATATCGGGCAGGCGGCTGATTGCGACCACATACCCTAGAAAGATCAACAGGCGAAAGACACCTTGTGCTAGTTCCCGTACGAATGGTGTTGCGCCCAAGTATTCGACGAGGCTGGCCAGGAATGCTGGCAACACAAAGAATAAACCGATCGCGAATAACAGTGAAAGTGCAACGGTTACCGACGTCATCAAGCTTGATGGTTGTTCTTCTTCCTCATCAAGCGCGACACTCGCCGAAAAATTCAGTGAACGGATGCCTAGGTTCAGAGCATCCCACAGCATCAAGATCCCGCGCAGGAATGGTAATCGTTCCCAGGCTCGCCGGCCAGCGACGTTCAGTTTCTCATGGTGAAAGACGATTTCGCCGGATGGGCTGCGTACCGCGACGGTTGCTTGATGCAGACCACGCATCATTACACCTTCGAGTACTGCTTGCCCTCCATATGGGAAACGTTTGACACTCATAAAAACTGCCTTATGTCCCTGACCACGTAGAGTAACCAAACTGCACGGTGGATTAGTAACCCACCAAGTATTATCATACCATGAGGTTCGTTCTACGACAATAGGGAACAGGTACCACCTGGAGGGGGGCCATAGAGATTACCAGTATCTAGTTATTTATCAAGGTCCGATGGGGCTCCACGACGTGCTACAAAGCGAGCTGCCGCTCTGGCCCCTGCCATGAGTCCTGCGACGCGGATCACCGGAGTCACCACGCGCTCGGCTACATAGCTTGTTGTTGTGCTGACGGTTGTCGTTGTTTCTTGGACTTTGCCCGTGATCGATTGGGTGGTGTCCAGGAGGTCGTCGACTTTGGTTTTGAGCGATTCGATCTGCGGGACCACCGTCTCGTTCGCCAACCGCCGTACGTAGTTTACCACAAATAAGATTGCCAAAAGGATTGCAATTAGTAGCAGAACGCTGATGATTTGGAGCATAGCCAGAATCACAATGGCGATATCGCGCGATGCTTCTCGGAAACCTGGATATGCGTAGGCAAATCCGATAAAAAGCAAGACGAGAATGCCGACGACGGCTAGACCGATGCCGATCCATTTGCCCAAGGCTCTGCTCCCTCTTTTTGACATCCGATGTAGGATTACATCGGATCGAGAACCCCCTGCCTACCTCATTGCTATCATAGATAGGCGGCGGGATTATATCACACTCGTAAACGAGAGGCAACCACGAGAAAGATCCATGCCAGTAACACTGATTCTAGCACTGGTACGCCTCCGGGTGTCGCAAGTTGTAAGGGGAGTTGCCAGCCGATCGCGTAGGCGATCAAGGCTCCCGCGAAGGCTGCGCACCAGAAGATCGGTAGTTGCAGCCAGCGCCGCCCCCACAGCAGATGGGCGAGGGCAGCGCTGGCCGTTGCGATCAGAAAAATCAGTAGGGCGGCTGGCGACATATGTTCCTAATATTCGGCGCTGATCCGACCACCACCGAGCACCCGCTCGCCCTCGTAGAGCACCACGGCCTGCCCAGGCGTGATAGCGTACTGCGGGCGGTTGAAGGTGACACGCATCTTCCCCTCTTCGCCAGGTGTCACGAGGACGGGCGCTGGCTTGGCGTGCGAGCGGATCTGCGCGAGACACTCGAACGGGGCCGTGGGCCACGTGTTGTCCACAAACGTGACGTTGGTGGCGTACAGGCTATCGCGCTCTAACGCTTCGCGCGGGCCAACGATCACGGCGTTGCGTGCCACATCGAGTTGCGTGACGTACAGCGGTTGGCCGGCGGCGATGCCAAGGCCACGGCGCTGCCCGATAGTGTACAGCGGCAGCCCGGCGTGCTGACCCAGTTCGCGGCCCTGCTGATCGATGATCGGGCCAGGGCGCAGGCTTTCTGGCTCCTCCTCCAGCAGCAGGTTGCGGTAATCACCACCCGGCACGAAGCAGATATCCTGGCTCTCGGGGCGATCTGCAGAGGCGAGGCCACGCTCGGCGGCCAGGGCGCGCACTTCGCTCTTGCTGTACTCGCCGATCGGGAACATCAGCCGCGCTAGGTCCTTCTGCTGCAGCATGTGCAGCATGTACGACTGGTCCTTTTCGCGATCGACGGCCCGCAGCATGGAGTAGCTGCCATCGGCGTTCTTCTGGATGCGGGCGTAGTGACCTGTTGCCACATATTCAAAGCCAAGCGCTTGCGCCCGAGCTTGCAATGCGCGGAATTTGACTTCGCGGTTGCATTCGAGGCACGGGTTTGGCGTGAATCCGTGTGTATATTCGTTGATGAAATAGTTGATGACGTATTTGCGAAATTCTTTTTGATAATTAAACACATAGTATGGAATGCCCAGTTGTGCGCAAATGCGCCGGGCGCTTTCGGTCATTTCTTGCGAGCAGCACAGGCTCTCCCTCAGGCGATCGTCGTCGTCGTCCCACATGTGCAGGGTGACGCCTGTGACATCGTGCCCAGCCTCGTGAAGCAGTGCTGCTGTGAGCGAACTGTCCACGCCGCCGCTCATCGCTACCATTACTTTTGCCATTGCTCAACCCTAATCGTGTGATCGCTCGTGTTTGGGGCGATGCTTTTATCTTCAGCACACTATTATACCCGATGTGTTTCAGCCTTGCGAGGTATTGACCGAATGGATATTTCATGAGAAAATACCGACCAGTCGGTCTGTTTTTTAACATTTGGGAAGGCGATGAGGCCATGCGCAAAGGCGAGCAAACACGTCAGATGATTGTGGCTCAGGCGGCGCGGATGTTCAACGTGCGGGGCTATTTTGGCGCTTCTCTGAGCGATCTCATTCACGAGACGCGCTTGGGTAAGGGTGGCATTTACAATCATTTCGATAGTAAAGAGTCGTTGGCGCTTGCGGCCTTCGATTATTCCATTGATCTCATTCGCGAGCGGCTGCGAGGAGCTGTTGAGGCTCACGAACGCGCTCCGGCCCGCCTGATCGCTTTTATCGATGTGTTTCGCAGTTTGATCGATGAGCCGCCGTTGGTGGGTGGATGCCCAGTACTGAATACGGCGGTCGAGGCCGACGATACGAATCCTGCGTTGTTCGCGCGGGCGCGCCAAGCGATGGATGAGTGGCGCGAGCTGCTCGTGCGGACGGTCTATAAAGGCATCAAGTGTGGTGATTTACGCGACGATTGCGACGCTGAGGAGCTCGCCTCGTTGATAACTGCTTCGCTTGAGGGCGCAGTGATGTTGAGTCGATTATACAGCGATTCGGTGCATATGCATCGGGTTGCAGATCATCTCACACTGCATGTGCGGTCGTTGATGACGGAGGCGGGTCGGCAGTCTTAGGAAGGCTTGTTCGATGATGACAAATGGTGTTCCTTCCTGCCTGTGATCCTTTCATCCGCTTGATATGCTGTGATGTTTAGGATGCGGTTGATTACGTTGAACTACGTTGTAGGGATGGGAAAGAACTCATGAACCAATTCGAACAAACGCCTACGGCGATTATGCCGAGCCAAGGCGAAATGATACAAACGCGAAAATCGGGGCGATGGGTGCGGGTGCGGCATTTGTGCCGCGACGATGCTCCTTTGCTCGTTGAGATGTTTATGCGGCTTTCTGCGCGCACGCGTTGGCTGCGATTCGCGACTCCGCGTGGCGATGAAGTGCTCGCGTGGCGCGAGGCGAACCGTTTGGTGCAGCGCGATGGGCACTCCGATACGATGCTGTTGGGCACCGTTTGGGAGGATGGTGTCGAGCGGGCCGTGGCGTTGGTGCAGGTGATGCGCCTCGATGCGATTCGGGCGGAGATTGCGGCGGTGGTGCGCGACGATTATCAGAACGAGGGCCTCGGTGGCATTTTGTGTCGGCGCGCTACGCAGATCGCGATGGAACGCGGTGTGCGCATCCTGCATTTGGTGACGCAGGCCGAGAATCGGATCGTGCAGCGGCTGATTCGCTCGGCAGGGATGCCGTTTACGACGGAGATGCGCTACGGCGAGATCGCGATGACGATCCAGTTGCCGGAGTTAGCGTAACATCATATCAGTTTGGTTGCGCAGTAACGACCTTCTGTATGCTCAGAAGGTCGTTACTGCGTTTTTTGGCAGATGGTGTCAGAAGCCTTCTGAAAAGCATTCCAATGCGAGAGCTCGGATGCGCTATACGCGGGAATGCGCGTTCGCACGAGCAACTCGGCTGCTGCGCAGGCCCAGAGGGCCGATCGCGGCCCTTTGGAAACCCCGACGGGGCTTATCGCCCCTGGACCCAAAGGAATCCGCTCTGTTATGCCGGTATCATTTGCTTCCTCGGTATAGTCCTTGTTCGGTAGTCGGTATGCTTTTTTTGCGTTCTGATACGCACGCGTCTCTGCTCACAGCCTCCTGATGCTTTTCAGAAGTGTTCTCATACTAAATTCGGTTGGGCAGTGTCAGTAACAACTCCCGTTTTCGCCTACGGCAGCAAGTACCCGATTGTTGTTCACCTTGTCACCTTGTCATCTTTACGCAGCGTGGCTGTATGGGGCGACGGTAGTTTCGAGCACGTTTGCGGCGTTGGCGGCCCGCAGGGCTTCGGCAACGCGCTCGCGTGTGTGCGGCTCGACCAGCGCGATCATGATGCCGCCCCAGCCGCCGCCCGAGAGTTTGGCTCCGAGCGCCCCGGCTGCCCGCGCCGCCTCGACCAGACGATCGAGCTCGGGCGATGAGACGCCGATCTGCTGCAAGACAGTGTGGTTCTGGTTGAGCAGTCCGCCGAGCGCGTCGATCGCGCCGGTGGCGAGGGCTTGGCGCGCTTGGGTGACGAGCGCGCCGACCTGATCGAACAGGGCTTCGTAGTGAGCTGGGTTGGCCTGCCATCGCTTGCGCACATCGCCCACGGGTAGGTGTGTGGCGCTGCGAATGCCTGTGTCGCCGATCAGCAGCGTGAAGGGCGCGGCGATCTGGATCGGCTCGATGGTGGGGCGCGCGTCCGGCATGGTAGCGAGTTGTGTGGCGCTGGGTCGGCAGAACCAGATCGGCTGCTCGAAGGCCACGACGGTATTGTCGATGCCGCTGGGGGTGCCGTGAAAGCGCCGCTCGCTGGCGTAGACGAGCGCCGAGATCGCCTGGTTCGAGAGCGAACGGCCCGTGTGCGCGCTGAGCGCCCGCACAATCGCCGTGGCGATGGCGGCTCCGCTGCCGAGGCCGCTGGCGATCGGGATGCTGGAGGTGATCTGCAGGCGCAATGCGGGCGTGCGCTCGACGCCGAGCTCCGCGAGCACCTGTCGGGTGAGTTCGCTCAGCGGGTGCTCGGGGTTGTCGTCGAGCGTCCACGTTTGGCCGAGATCGGGGGCGTGGAAGGTGATGCCGCTGGCGGCGGGCTGAGCGGGCTGCACGGTGACGTAGGCGCGCACATCGCTGAGCGGGAGCGCGATGGCGGGGCGCGCATAGACGACGGCGTGTTCGCCGCACAAGATGATTTTGCCAGAGGCGTGAGCTTCGAGCATAGCCGATCTTTTATCCTATGAGCTTGGGTGGCGCAGGCCACATGCGAGAATCGCTTTAGTATACCGCAGCTTTTATTTCGCTTGCCGACCATTGCCCTTTTTGCAGCGGATGCTCTCGCAGCCGTTGATCAGCATGTAGGCGCTGGGAATGTAGGCCGAACTGCGGTAGATGTAGCTGCGGGCAGTGGGATTCCGGCGAATGTCTTTCGGCGACACGATCCCTTGATTGTGCCAAGCGGCCAAGGTGCGCCAAGTAACGGGCACGCCTTCGTATTGGGCGCGGTAGAGGCCCCGTTCGAGATTCGCGGCCAAGTAGGAGACCGCGAGAACAGGATCGTTGATCTCTTGCGTGATGGCTGCGTACAGTTCCGCCTCGCTCTGGTAGCTGTTGATGTCGATCTTACTGCCCGTGACGGTGATCGGCCTGGTGATGACCATTGTTGGCGCGGGCACTGGCACTTCTTGTCGCAGGATCTCGAGCGCGACGGAGGGCCGCAGATTGGCGGGCCACACGCTGAAGTTGCTGCCGCTGAGCTCGTTGGCTTCGACTTGAAGCTGTTGATACAGCGGCGTAAGCGGGCGCACCGACGCAAACCGATCCTCGAACGAGCCAAAATTCTCGTTGTACAGAATCAGCGCGATGACCGCCGCAAACTCCTGATCGGTCATGTGCGAGATTTCGGGACGGTTGTGGCGTTGGGCAGCCTGTAGGATGACAGGGCGCAACTGTCGCATCTGTTCAGCGAAACTCGGGCGAATGTAGGGTTCGATCGATAAAGTAGGCGCATGACCCTTGTTGAGCCGCTGTGCATACGAAGTTTGTTGTGTCGGCTTGGTATTGGTGCTCGCCGATGTTATTTTTGTTGGAGTGAGATCTACTGCTATGAGAATAGCACATACAACCATTAATGTTACTCGAGTGAAACGTTGCAACATTCTACTTTATCACGATGTGCACCTCGTTGTGCCTCATGTCGTGCTCCTCTCAATCTGTCGTGGTTTATAGGTTTCATTATAGGCTCGACGTCTCAACAGATGATGAGACGCAACAATACCATAGATTGTTTCTGGAACATTCAGTTTTAAGATGGAGTTTTGCTGATGCGAGACGCAAGGCTTCAGGCCACGAACGGCTGTGGTATAATAGCGCAGGATCTATTGGTTGCATCCGAGCGGTTTTTAATGCCATGTTGTGCTCGTCGTGTGTACGGGCTCCTATGGCCATGGGTATAGATTAAAGAATGGAATACCAGCCAGATTTAAAGCGGATCACGGGCAACGGCGGCATGATCGCCTCAATCGAAGCCGGGAGCATTGCCGAAGAGCTTGGCCTACAGCCTGGCGATGTTGTGTATGCCGTGGGCGACCAGGTGCTTCGCGATGTGATCGACTATCGATTCGCTATTGCCGATGAGCAGATCGAGTTGTTCGTGCGCCGTGGCGACGAAGAAATGATTTACGAGATTGAGAAGGACCCGGATGAAGATCTGGGCATCTTCTTCGTCGAGCCGCTGTTTGATCGGCTGCGTACCTGTAATAACAAATGTCCCTTCTGCTTCTTGACGCAGATGCCCAAGGGCCTGCGCCGCACGCTGTATCTGAAGGACGATGACTATCGGCTCGGCTTCCTGTACGGCAACTTTGTGACGCTCACGAACCTGACCGAGGAGGATTGGGAGCGCATCGAGAAGCAACACCTCAGCCCGATGTACGTCTCGATCCACGCGACCGACCGCGAACTGCGCTCGGTGCTGTTGGGCAAGAAGGACGTGCCCGATGTGCTTGAGCAGATCCGTCGGTTCGGCGAGATGGGCATCACGGTGCACACGCAGATCGTGGCGCTGCCCGGCCTGAACGACGACGCGGCGCTGCATCAGAGCATTCGCGAGTTGTCCTCGTTCTACCCAGTTGTGCAGACGATTGCTGTGGTGCCGGTGGGCCTCACGAAGTATCGCTTCGATGGCAAGCGCCCGCAGAGCATTCGCGCTGCGATCCAGATCCACGAGACCGACGATTGGATCGATACGAATTGGGAGCGTCAGCCGCTCTGGAACGATTCGCAGGCCACCATCTCGCTCACCCCGCAGGCGCCGAATGTGGGCGAGGAGCTTGGGCATTGCGCTCGGCAGATCGTGGCGACCGACATCCCCATGCGCTGTTATCGCCCCGATGAAGCCGCGCGAGTGGTTGATCTCGTGGAGCGCTACCAGCAGCGCTTCCGCAGTGAGTTGGGCGTTGGATTAGTATATCCGTCCGATGAGTTTTATCTGTTGTGTGGTCGTGAGGTGCCGCCTGCTGCCGATTACGACGGGATGCCACAGTACTCGAATGGCATCGGTGTGACGCGCGATTTCCTCGATGGTTGGGCCAAGGCGCAGCGGCGCTTGCCCAGCAGTCTGCCCCGCCCGATCGAACTGGCGCTTGTGACGGGCACGCTGGTTGCGCCGATTATGCAGCGGGTCGCTGAACGGCTGAATCGCATCCAAAACTTGAACGTTACTGTGTTGCCGGTGGTAAATCAGTTCTTTGGCGAGACAGTGACGGTGGCTGGGTTGTTGATGGCACAGGATGTTATTCCGGTGCTGGCGGCGAGCGGCGCGCAGCGCGCGTTGTTGCCCCGCGTGATGTTCGACCATACAGGCACCCGCACGCTGGACGAGTACAGCCCCGAGCGGATTAGCGCTGAGTCGGGCGTGCCTGTGGCAGTGGTTGGCGAGCCGGATGAGTTGGCCCGCTATGTCCGTGCGTTGGCGAAGATCGAACACTAGCTCCACGTTTAAGAAGTGATATAGCGATGTCGGCTGGAGTGTACGACTATGGAGTTGCAGGTTGGCTCGAGTATCGGCACCTTTGATTCTCATCGTGTCGTTGATATTATTCAACGTGCCAATCAGATCGCGGCTACTACATCGCTCGATACCTTACAAAACCAGATGCTCGACCTGTTCATTGAGGCGACTCAGGCTCAGGCCGGCACCCTGTACCTCTACGATGCAGCGCGTCACGAACTGATCTTCTCGGTTGTTCGTGGCGACGCTGCGAGCCAACGCTTTGTCAATAAGCGAATCCCCGCCAACCGTGGGATTGTAGGGATGGCTCTACAATCCAATCAACCGATGTTTATTGCAGATGTTGAGCGCGATGAACGTTGGGATCGGCAACTGGGCGAGTTGTCGCAACTACAACTTGAAACAATGTACTGCTTACCTTTGGTGTTGCAGAATCGGCCTGTTGGGGTGATGCAGGTTTTTAATCTGCCCCAAACAGCCGTCGACGACCCAAATGAGGTTGCATTGCTTCAGTTGTTGGCGAATCGTATGGCAAGTGAAATCGATAAAGCTCGCCTTCTAAACGAGGCGCAGCGGCGCGAGAAACGTTTGAGCGCGCTGGTTGACATCATCTCGCAGTTGACGAGTACGCTTGAGCGCAACCAATTGCTGACGCTGATTATGAACCACGCCCGCGAGCTGCTGGAGGTCGAGGCGACCTCGGTGTGGGAGTTGGATGAGCAGCGCAATGTGTTGGTACTGCACGTCGCGACGGGCGAGCGGGGCGATCAACTCAAAGAGATCACGGTGCCCGTGGGCCAGGGCTTGATCGGTGAATGCGTGCGCCAAGGGGTGCGCATCCTGGTCGATGACGTGACCAAGGATGAGCGCCACAACAAAGAGGTCGATCGTCTGAGCGGGTTTGTCTCGCGCTCGATTCTTTCGGTGCCGCTGCGTGCGCCGAATATTCATTTGGGCCACCAGCGCGGTATCTTGCAGGAGTCGGTCATCGGCGGGGCGCAGGCGATCAACAAGTGCAATGGCGGGACGTTCTCCGAAGACGATATTGAGTTGTTCGAGGCACTCGCCAACCAAGCCGCCACGGTGCTTCAGTTGTCGCGGCTCTACGAGGAGACGCAGAAGCTGTTCGAGGGCGTGATCAAGGTGGTGGCCGGCGCCATCGACGCTAAAGACCCGTACACGCAAGGTCACTCGCAGCGAGTCTCCGACTTTGCTGTGGCGATCGCAGAGGAACTGAACTTGCCGCAGGAGGAGATCTATCACATCAAGATCGGTGGTATCCTGCACGATGTCGGCAAGATCGGGGTTCCTGATGCTATTTTGAAGAAGCCTGGCCGCCTCACCGAGGAGGAAATGGCCGAGATGCGCGAGCATCCTACTCGTGGTTACGAGATTATGCGGCAAGAGGAGTTGCGTTGGCTGCTGCGCGCTGAATTGCCCGCATTGCTCGAACATCACGAGCGGTTGGACGGGAATGGGTATCCACAAGGGTTGCGTGGCGACGAGATTCAGTACATCGGGCGGCTTGTGGCGGTCGCCGATGTGTTTGATGCGTTAACGAGTGATCGTCCGTACCGCGCTGGTATGCCGTTTGATAAAGCGTTCGCTATTTTGAGCGAGGTTGCGGGGACGGAACTTGATCCAGATTGCGTTGCAGCTTTATGGCGCGCGCGTCAGAAAGGTAAAGTGTTGACGCAGCGCGAACGAATAGAAATGGGAGAATAAAGATTGGCGATGCGTTCATCGTCGATCTGAATGGGGCATGATGAAACCGATAGTGGCTTTGATTGGTCGGCCCAATGTTGGGAAGTCGACCTTTTTTAACCGATTGATTGGCCAACGGAAGGCGATCGTTGAGTCGATCCCCGGCACAACGCGCGACCGTTTGTATGGCGATAGCGATTGGAATGGTCGCCAGTTTAGCGTGGTCGATACGGCGGGTCTCCTGTTTGACGACGACGATCTGCCGATTGGTACACCGCAGGTGGAGATCGCGCGGCATGTACGCCGACAGGCCGAGGTGGCGATCGAAGAAGCCGATGTGATCATCTTTATGGTCGATGTGATCGATGGTCTGACGGCTTCGGATATCGAAGTGGCCGATGTGCTGCGCTTGTCGAAGAAGCCCGTGGTGTTGGCGGCGAATAAGGCCGATAACCCCGAGCGCAATTTGAATGCGGTGGAGTTTTACGCGCTGAACTTGGGCGATCCGATCCCAATGAGCGCCTACCACGGCATCGGCTCCGGCGATGTGCTCGATCGGGTGGTCGAGTCGCTGCCGGTGGTCGAGGAAGAGCCCGACGATTCGATGGTGCGCGTGGCGATCGTTGGTCGCCCGAACGTGGGTAAGTCCTCGTTGCTGAACCGCCTGCTGGGCCAGGAGCGCAGCGTGGTGAGTTCGGTGCCGGGCACCACGCGCGATAGCATCGACACGCCGATCGAGGTCGATGGCACCAAGATGCTGTTGATCGATACGGCGGGTATTCGGCGGCGTGGGCGCATCGAGCAGGGCTTGGAGAAGTACAGTGTGCTGCGGGCGATGCGTTCGATCGAGCGTGCCGACGTGGCGCTGTTGCTGATCGATGCTGAGGAAGGCATCACGGCGCAGGATACGCATGTCGCTGGCATGATTTTGGAGCAGTTGAAGGGCGTGGCGATCCTGATCAACAAGTGGGACTTGGTGATCAAGGATAACGAGACGTTCAACGCTTACACGCGCCAGGTGCGCGAGGCGTTTAAGTTCATTCCGTATGCGCCGCTGTTATTCATCTCGGCTAAGACGGGCCAGCGCGTGGATCAGGTGTTGCCGCTCGCGTTGCGCATCGCGCAGGAGCGCCAGCGCCGCATTCCGACCTCGGAGTTGAACACGTTGTTGCGCCATGCTATCGATGATCATCCGCCGACGGCGATCCACAAGGGTGCACATTTGCGGTTGTACTATGCTACGCAGCCGCAGGTCGCGCCGCCAGTGTTCCTGTTCTTCGCCAACAACGCCGAGCAGATCCACTGGGGCTATGCGCGCTATTTGGAGAATCGCATTCGTGAGCGGTACGGTTTCGAGGGCACTCCGCTGAAGATCGTGTTTCGCAGCCGTGAAGAGGAAGACGAGAAGCCGAGGAAGCGCTCGATCGGGCGCCGGGTGGCTCCAGGGCGCGCCAAGCGCTAGTTCTCGTTTGATCACATAACAGCAGCAAAAGGTCGGGGCTTCGTCCTCGATCTTTTGCTATTGGGGGTGTGTATGACTGATTCGGTACGTGAGGGCTTGGTGGCGCGTTTGCGCTTATCGCCGCTGGAACTGGATGAGTTGCGCGAACTGGCACGCATTTGCGATGAGCACGATCACGCGACGGTGCGGTTCAACTGGGATACGTTGGCGACGCGTTCGGGCTACGAGCCGAGCGATTTTTTATTCTACCGCAACAACAAACTGGTTGGCGCGCTGTCGATCTACGCGTTTAGTCGCGATGAGGCCGAGGCGAGCGGGATGGTGCACCCCGATGAGCGCCGCAAGCATATCTTCACGACGTTGGCGGGCGCGGTGGTGGCCGAGTTGCGGCGGCGCGGCATTCCTCGGTTGGTGTTCTTCTGCGATCACCGTTCGAAGGCGGGCATTGCGCTGCTGGAGGCGAGCTCGGCGGAGTTCAGTCATAGCGAGTACCGCATGGATCTCGAGGAGTTGCGCTTGCCCGAGCAGTTCGACGAGCGCTTGGTGGTGGAACGCGCCGATATTGATGATGTCGATGCGGTTGTGGAGATCACAGCGAATGCGTTCAATATGCCGAAGCTGGAGTTTCGCGATCAGGTCGTGAGTAAGCTCGATAGCGAGCAGACGCAGTATTACGTGGCGCGGCTGGATGGCAAGCCGATCGGTGTGCTGACGCTGATCTTGGGCGACAATGATGCGGGAATCTATGGCTTTGCGGTGATCCCCGAATTGCGTGGGCGCGGTTATGGCCGCCAAATCCTCATTCGTGTGATCCAAAAGGTGCGGGAAAGCAGCGATCGGTTGGTGTACTTGGAGGTCGCCCCCGAGAATGACCGCGCGCTGGGTTTGTACACATCGGTGGGTTTCCGTGAGGTGACGCGCTACGATTATTATGTGATGAATCTTGAACAGCGAGGATGAGTACGATGCAGATCGATGAGTTTCGGCGGGCGACTACGCCGCCCACGCAGTTGAGCCGCGCATTGCAGGCGCTGTGGTTCGATGCCCAAGGCGATTGGGAGACAGCGCATCAGTACGTTCAGGACATCGATGATGAGGTGGGTTCGTGGGTGCACGCCTATTTGCACCGCAAGGAGGGCGATCTGCCCAACGCTCGTTACTGGTATCGGCGGGCGCAGCGGCCTGTCGCGAGTGGGCCTTTGGAGGATGAGTGGGAGGCGATTGTGCTGGAGTTGCTCGACTAGCAATTGGTGTATGCGACCGAATGTGCTATCATCCCGTTGATGTTTGATGAGCTGCAAGGGGGATGGTATGGCACAGGCCCGTTTGGCTGAGATCAGCTTCGTTTTCCCCAATTCCGACGACGAATCCCGCACGTTTTTCTCCACGTTTCAGCAGTTATTTGTGGGTGTGCCGCAGGCCGAGGTGACGCCCGATACAGTGTGTTTGCGCCCACTGAACCCGGTGGGCGCGTTGCCTCGTACGTGTTTGCGCTCGGCTCCTGTGCGGCTGCCACAGTTTGTTTGCTCGCCCGCGCCGCGTTTGGATGCGGTGGTGGGTGGTTTGGCGTTGGGCGGTCGGGCCGATGCGCCTGTGGTGGGCGAAGGGGCGCACGGCTTGCCGATACAGCAGGTGGTCAGCGGTTGCGTGGGCATGTGACGCGCGTGGATCACACGGGCGTGAATCTGCCGACGGCGCTGTTCAGCACGGCTGATTGGCAGGCGTTGTTGGCGCAGTTCGCGGCGCACGCTGCTGTGTACCGTTACCCCGACGCGGAGTGGCCGTTTGTGCTGCCGAGTACGGCGGATGAGTTCGCCGATGATATTGCGACGTTTGTGTTGGGCCGCGAGCCGAAGTTCGAGTTGGTGTACGATCAGTGGGCCTCGGTGCCGATTTGGCAGTTCGCGTTGGGCACTGATCTGACGCGCGCTGAGCTTGAGCAGCGCTTCCCGCCGCCGGAGGGCTGGGTGATCCCCGAGTTGGCGGAGATGTTCCGCTCGGTGACGGTGGCGCATCCGTGGCCGCAGTTGTCGTTCCGTTTAGATCTGTATTATCGCAGCGATGGCAGCGTCTCCGATTGGGATACTGGCGAATGGCTGGTGACCGAGGGCGGGCGCATGCGTTAGCTGGATTGCGAGGCGGTGATGGGTTATGTGGCGTATTTGCGTGGTTTAGGCTCGGGGAAGATCTACGACGCCACGACGCCGATGAATCTCGATCCGGTGGATGGCCGTCCGGTCGAGGTGGTGCTCGATCTGGAACGTCTGCAACACGATTTGCCGGACCAGGGTTGGTATGCGCCGGAGCGTCGCGATATGTGGCGTTTTGGCGCGCTGTTGCCGCTCGATATGGCGAATGCCGAGGATCGCCAGCACATTGTCACGCTGGGTGAGGGTGCGACGCCGCTGCGTGAGTACGCTCAGCATCCGGTGGCGCGACGGGTCGGCTTTACGCTGCTGGTGAAGGATGAGGGCAAGGCGGTGCCCGGCTTCGGCGCGAACCCCACGCAGTCGTTCAAGGACCGTGGGATGGCGATGACTGTCTCGATGGCGCGGCGCTTTGGGTTGCGCAAGTTGGTGATCCCCACGCAGGGCAACGCTGGCGATTCGCTGTTGAGTTACGGGTTGGCGGCGGGCACGGAGGTGGTGGTGATTATGCCCCGTGATACGCCGATGCCGATCCTGGGGCGCGTGGCTGCTGCGGCGCACGAGCGCGACGATGTGCGGCTTGAACTGGTCAATGGCACGATCCGCGAGGCTGGGGCGTTGATGCGCGAGCGGTACCTGCCGCAGGGCTATTTCAATGTGGCGACGTTTCAGGAGCCGGGCTGGCGGATCGAGGGCAAAAAGACGCTTGGTTTGGAGTTGGCCGAGCCGAGTGCGGGGAGCCGCACCTGGCGCGTGCCCGATGTGATTGTGTATCCAACGGGCGGCGGTACAGGTGTGTTGGGCATGTGGAAGGCGTTCGCCGAGTTGGAGGCGCTGGGCTTGATCGGCTCGGAGCGTCCACGGATGATCTGCGTGCAGTCGTCGGCGACTGCGCCGATCGTTGAGGCGTGGCGCAGCGGTGCGCCGGATACGACGCCTGTGGCGGGTGGCTCGACGATCTGCACGGGGTTGAATGTGCCGGGTGGCGTGGGGCATGCGCGGGTGTTGCAGATCATTCGGGAGAGCGGCGGGTGTGCGATCGCTGTCGATGATGCGGATACTGCTCGGGCGTTGCAGCAGGTGTGGAACGAGCAGCGTTGGTGGGTGTGCCCCGAGGCGGCGGCGTGTTTGGCGGCGCTTGAGCCGCTGGCCGAGCAGGGCGCGATCCGCCCTGGCGAGCGGGTGGTGGTGGTGAATACTGGTTCATTGGAGAAGTATCTGCCGCAGTTGCGCCATTTGCTGTGAGTGCGTTGTGTCGCATTGTGTGACGTTGAACGCTTTGTGCGGCTGCGGCTAGCAAGCGCGAGCGGAGCGAGTGCGCCATCACGTTGCCGATAGGACGCGGTTGCCGTAGCGACGGGCGTTGAGACGGCGGCTGCGTTTTTTCTTCCCAACCAAATACGGCGTTAAACAACAGACCCGCTCGATAGTTGAGCGGGTCTGTGCCGTTGGCGCGTTGTTACGTCGGTTAGCGGATTGTGACCGGCAGCAGGAGGCGGGTGCCGATGAAGATCTCGGCAGTGGCGGTTGATGTCTGGCCTTTGCTGTCGGTGACGGTCAGGGTGATTTTGTGCAGGCCGGCGTCGAGCGAGGTGGTGGCGATCTGCTCGCCGGTGCCTAGGTCGCCTTGGCGGTCGCTCTTCCACGAGAGCGAGAGTTCGGGCAGGGTGCCGTCCTCGAAGTCGTTGCCGAAGCCTGACAGTACCACGAGATCGCCGGGCAACGCGGTGCTGCCCGTGGTCGGGTTGAGGATGTAGGCGGTGGGCGCTTTGTCGGGCACGTTGATCGGGAAGTCGGTTTCGTCATCGCCGATCAGCACGCCGTCGGAGGCGACGATGCGGAAGCGTGCTGCTGTGCCGCCCGCCAGTGAATCGACGGCGACTTGGTAGCTGGTGTCGGTGATGCCGCTTTCGAGCAAGGCCCAATCGACGCCGTTGTGGCTGTAGAACAGGCTGTAGGTCAGGCCGTTGCCGTTACCCGTGTCGGGGTCGATGCCCTGCCATGTGAGGGTTTGGACGGTGCCCGCAGGCCATGTGGCGGCGGCTGCTGGGCTGGTGAATTGCACTTGCGGCGGGTTGGCACTGACGGTCTGCACTTTGAGTTGGGTGGTACCGCGGCGCAGCCGGATCTGGGTGGTGCCATCGACCCACGGGATGTTCATCGAGGCGCTTGCGTAGGGCCGGATGGATGGGTCGCCCGGTCGGCCTTCGCCGCCCTCGGTGTACTCGCTCTTGAAGGTGACGCTGAACGTGGTGGTGGAGAGGATGGTGTTGGATGCGTTCAGCAGGTCGATCGCGTAGTCGCCGGGTGCGGGTGTGACAGATGGAACGGCGACGTCGACTTTCATCAGGTTGTTGAAGGTGCCAGTTTCAGGGCCCATCGATGGGTTGCTGACGGTGACGTCGACGATCAGGGTGCTGCCATCGGCGCTCGGCGCGACGGCGGCTTGCGTCGAGCTGGTGCTGAGCTTGTTGAACATTTGCTGCCAGGTGTACGGCGAGATCCAGCCTTCGCGGGAGCCGGCAGCCGGGCAGTAGCTCATCAGGTCGTGCGTGTTCGATGGGTTGTAGACCTTGCCTGTGACTGGGTTGAAGCCGAACTCTTGGATGCTCGAACTGCTGTATGGGAAGTTCGAGTTGCTGTCGCTTGAGCCACAACTATCGCTGGTGTTGGTGTGCATGATGTTGTAGTCGTGCACGAGTTCGTGGCCGAAGATGAGCGCGCCGCCGCCCGGGTTGTCGGTGCTGGGGCTGGAGCCGACGCGATCGGTGCCGATGCCTACGACGCCGAGGCCGCCAGCGTGCGGGTAGATCGGCATGTCGGCGTGGCCGCCGCTGTAGCCAGCGTTGGGCGCCCAGCCGTAGACGTGGCGCGCGCCGGTGAAGGCGTTGGTGCCGAACAGCCACGGGAAGATGTTATGGATGATCCATTCGCCGTTGAGGGTGCGGATGAGCGAATGTTGGCCGTCGGTGTTGAGTGTGGTGGTCCAATTGCGATAGCCGCTCTTGACTTGGTAGTTGATGCCGTTGTTGCGGATCGGCAGCACTTGTTCGAGCCAATCGGCGGCACCGCCATTGACGGCCCAGCCGCCTGCGTATTGGGTGCCGCTGTAGCCGGAGGGGTGATAGCGCAGCCGATCACCGACGATCTTCATTGTACTGCGTTTGTTGAACTTGATCGTCATCATGCCGGTGGCGGGGAAGCGGTTGTTGCTTTCGTTGATCTCGGCGATGGTCTTGTTCGGATCAACTTCTGCCCAGAACTTAATTGAGGGCGAGGAGTTGTAATCGACGTAGAAGTAGACGTTGGCGCTGTTGGCGGCGCTGCTCTGATCGATCGCGGGCAGTGCTTTGCCAACGGTGTTGACGACGACTTCATCGCCTTCTGCGTCGATGATGTGCAGGCGAACCGGCACGTTGTTCATGCCGGTGCCTGGCCCGGTGTACTTCAGGTAGATGCGTGCAACGGTGCTCTTGCGCGATACGAGCGAGAGCGAGTTGTTCGCACATGTTGTCAGGCCCTTGCTGGTATCGAAACACTGGATGCCTTGGGTGACTTCGATACCGAAGATCGACAGATCCTTGTTCGGGATCAGGTCGGTGATGTTGAGGACTGGCTTGTATGGGAAGGCTCTCAGTGCGTTAAAGTTGACGGGGTACGCGACCGACGTGTGCGCACTGCTGGTATTGTTGGAGAGGTTGCTGTCGTGGGCTGTGGCGCTCACGGTGGCGGTGTTCACCAATGTGCCAGCCTCACTGGGCTTGACCACAATGGTGATGGTGACGGTTGCGCCCGAGGCCATCGTGCCGATCGCGCAGGTGACGATGCCTCCGCCGTAGCTACAGCTGCCCTGCGTGCTGCTGGCCGATACAAACACCACGTCGGCGGGCAGGGTGTCCACCACTTTTACGCCCGGCGCTGCAACGCGCGAAGGGTTGTTCACGGTGATCGTGTAGGTGAGCGGCTGGCCGACCGTGCCGCTTTGCGGGGCGCTCTTGGTGATGCTCAGGTCGACGCTTGAGCCCAAGGGGGCTTTACAGGCGTTCTGCTTGACGATATTCACAAACAGATCGCGCCCGGCGTTGGTCATGTGGCTTGGCGAGCCGCTGTAGCCCCACAGCACGCCACACCAGGTGCCCTGACCAAATTCCTCAGCAGCGATAGGTACTGGCTTGATCAAGGCGTTGTCTTGGGCGATCTTGAGGGGGATTGCGTTGTCTGCGGCACGCCAGGGGGTTGATTGGTTGTACAGCTTGACCGATGTGTCCGCTGCGAGAGCGATCGGCGAAGGCGTGAGCCAATATGCAGCGCCAGGATTGGAGGCGAGCGCAACGTTGCCGTTACCTGCTACGGTGCTCCAGTAGTCGATCATAGCGACCGAATCGGTGGCTGATTCGAAATAGGCTGTGCCGCCTACACCGATACCAATCACATACATCGATTCTGGGACAGCCGATGTGCGGCCCGCCCAATTGCCGGGGTTCGCATGATCATCGGTGTCGTGGCCAACGATCAACGCTTGAACGCCCTTCCAGTCAACTTTCGAGTTGGTTATATCCTCCGGTTTTACAACTAAGACCTCGTACCCGCGCAGCTCCAATAGGGTTTTGAAGCTCGCGGCGCTGGCGGTGTCGTCTTGATAGACGTAGACGACACGAGGTTTAGTTTGGGCTTGAGCAGTGGGGGAGAAACTACCTGCCCAGCCGGCGCTCATAACAAGCGCGACGATGAAGAAGAAACCAAGGAACGGGAACCGACGCGATATGAACATTGAAATGCTCCTTTCCCGTGTATGGGCGCCAACGGATGGGGTGAACTGGATCCGGCCACAAGACAACTTGCCTCCAAGACGGAGGCTGTTGGGGGTACCTTTCCTTGGTTGTTCGGAGGAATTGGGAGAGGAGCTTGACAAGGTGACAGGGTGACTTGGTGACACGGTGAGTTCTTCCGCAGGCAGGGGGTGTGCGCGCGCTTAGACGATGTGCACTTGGACGCCGTGTTCCTCGAAGGTGTGTACCGTCTCGGGAGGTGTGCCGCTGTCGGTGATCAGCGTCTGCATGGCGGTGACGGGCGCGATGCGGTAGAACGCCACATGCTCAAGCTTGCTGTGGTCGGCGAGCACGATGGTCTGTCGGGCGCGCTGCATCATCGCGCGGTAGGTCAGCGCTTCGAGTTGGTTCGGCCCGGTCAGCCCGTGCTCGATGCTGAGCCCGTGCGCGCTGATGAACGCCTTATTGGTGTACAACTCGTGCAGATTATGCTCGGCCATTGGCCCCACGGTGGCGAAAAAGTCCGAGAGCATAATGCCGCCCACCACCGTCAGCGTGATGTTTAGCACCCCCGATAACTCCATCGCGATGTTCATCGCATTCGTCACGACCGTCAGCCGTGTGATCGGCAGATGTCGGATGGCCCGCGCCAGATACGTGGTGGCCGATCCTGGTGAGAGCGCGATCGAGTCGCCCGGCTCGATCAGCCGTGTGGCCGCCAAGGCGATGCGCGTCTGTTCCTCGATATGTTGCTGCATGCTGCGCTGGAACGACAGATCCTCGCTGCGACTGCTGTTGGCGAACGGATCGATCGGGATCGCGCCGCCGTGGACTCGTTTCAGCAATTGGCGCTGCTCCAGGCGGATCAGGTCGCGACGGATGGTCGAAGCATCGACGCCGAGCCGCTGCGCGAGGTCCTCGACACTCAATGAGCCAGCCCGCAGGAGTTCCTGCATAATCAGTTCGGAACGTTGTGCTGTTTTGCGCGAAATTCGCTCATCCGGTTGCTTGGGGTGTATCACATCCTGCTCCGTTCCGCTGATGACCGTGCTTCCAAGCGCATGCACTTGCCATAATCGGTGCGTTGATTATACGCTCGCCTCGTGCAAAGGTCAATAGAAAACCATGGAATTTTGCACGAATGCGTAAAATTTATGCACATTTGTGAAAATTTTACGCTTGACGCTCTCCTATGTGCGTGCTATACTAGCGAAACTTTTCCTCCCCTATTACATCACTGCGTTCCCAAATGTATGTGCTCCTGTGCTCGGTTTGATAGATACCAGGAGGTTCCGACGTGAGTAGTCGCAAGTACGCAATCGGCGTGGATTTCGGTACTGAGTCGGGGCGTGCGCTACTCGTCGATGTTGCCACAGGCGAGGAGATCGCATCTGCGGTGCATGCCTATGCCAACGGCGTGATCGACGAGCAGCTACCAGGCACTTCCATTCGCCTCGAACCCGACTGGGCCTTGCAAGATCCCAACGACTACCTGGAGGTGTTTAAGAACGCGATTCCGGCGGTGCTGCGCGCGGGCGGCATCGATCCCGCCGATGTGGTGGGCATCGGTATCGACTTTACGGCCTGCACGATGCTGCCGACCAAAGCCGATGGCACGCCGCTCTGTTTCCTCGACGAGTGGCGCAATCATCCGCACGCCTGGGTGAAGCTGTGGAAGCATCACGCGGCGCAGCCCGAGGCCAATAAGCTCAACGAGATCGCTCGTGAGTTGGGCTACGATTTCCTCGATCGCTACGGCGGCAAGATCAGCTCGGAGTGGTTCTTCCCGAAGGCCTGGCAGATCCTCGACGAGGCGCCCGAGGTCTACGCCGCCGCCGATCGGCTGATTGAAGCCGCCGACTGGGTGGTTTGGCAGTTGACCGGTGTTGAGACGCGCAACGAGTGCACGGCTGGCTACAAGGCCATGTGGTCGAAGCGCGATGGTTTCCCCCCGAACTCCTTCTTCAAGGCCCTCGATCCCCGCTTGGAAAACATTGTTGATGAGAAGATGTCGCGCACGCTGCACCCCTTGGGCGCGAAAGCGGGCGGGATTTCGGCGAAGGCTGCCGAGTGGACGGGCCTGCTTCCCGGCACTCCCGTGGCGGTGGCGAATGTCGATGCGCACGTAGCCGTGCCCGCCTCGACCGTGACGGAGCCGGGACGTATGGTGATCATCATGGGCACTTCGAACTGCCACATGGTGAACGGCGTGGAGGAGCGCCTGGTGCCGGGCATCTGTGGCTTCGTGCAGGATGGCATCATTCCGGGCTTTCCGGGCTTTGAGGCCGGGCAATCGTGTGTGGGCGATGGCTTCGCGTGGTTTGTGGAGAACTGTGTGCCGGGCGCGTACGAGCGCGCCGCCGCCGAGCGTGGCATCAGCATCCACCAACTGCTCGAAGAGAAGGCCAGCGCGCTCAAGCCTGGCGCGAGCGGCCTCCTGGCGCTCGACTGGTGGAACGGCAACCGCTCGGTGCTGGTCGATGCCGACCTGAGCGGTGTGCTGCTGGGTGTGACGCTCGCCACCAAGCCAGAGGAGATCTACCGCGCCCTGATCGAGGCGACCGCCTACGGCACCCGAATGATCATCGACACGTTCGAGAGCAACGGCGTGGCGATCAGTGAGATCGTGGCGACGGGCGGCCTGCCCGAGCGCAACCATATGCTGATGCAGATCTACGCCGATGTGACGGGCCGACCGATCAAACGGGCGGCTAGCTCGCAGGGCGGCGCGCTCGGCTCGGCGATGCACGGCGCTGTGGCGGCTGGCTCGGCGGGTGGCGGCTACGACAGCATTGTCGAAGCGGCCAAGCACATGGCCCACCTGCACGAGCAATCGTACACCCCGATCGCCGAGCACCAAGCCGTGTACGACAAGCTGTACGCCGAATATCGCACCCTCCACGACTACTTTGGGCGCGGCGCCAACGATGTGATGAAACGCCTCAAGCATCTGCGCGAATCGATCCTTGCCCAAGCTTAATTCGTCACACCGTCGAGCCGCTCGGGATGGGCGGCTCGACCTCCGTTAAGGAACGCACTATGCTCGAAGCACTGAAAGAACAACTCTGCAAATTGCACATGGAGTTGCCCAAAAACGGGCTGGTGACCTGGACGAGCGGCAATATCAGCGCTCGCGATCCGGAGACCGACCTGGTGGTCATCAAGCCCAGCGGCGTGATGTTTGAGGATCTGCGCCCGGAGCATCACGTGGTGGTGAATCTGGAGGGCACGATCATCGAGGGCGACCTGAAGCCATCCTCCGATACGGCCAGCCACCTCTACATCTACCGCCATCGCCCCGATGTGAATGGGATTGTGCACACGCACTCGCCGTTCGCCACCGCGTTCGCCGCAGTGGGACGCCCGATCCCGGTCTACCTCACCGCCATGGCCGACGAGTTCGGCGGGCCGATCCCCTGTGCGGGCTTCGCGCTGATCGGCGGCGAGGAGATCGGCCAACAGGTGATCGAACACATCGGCAACTCGCCCGCTGTGCTGCTGAAGAACCACGGCGTGTTCACGGTCGGCCCGAACGCCAGGGCGGCGGTGAAGGCCGCTGTGATGGCCGAGGATGTGGCCCGCACCACGTGGTACGCGCTGCAACTCGGCACGCCCGATGAGATCGCGCCGGAAGATGTCGCCAAACTGCACTACCGCTACACCCACGTCTACGGCCAGTGAGACAACCACGAGTCTGTTGTACTGAACAAGGAGTAAAGACGCTCTATGATCGATCTATCATCCCTTGAGGTCTGGTTTGTGACCGGCAGTCAACACCTGTATGGCCCCGAAACATTGGAACTTGTGGCTGAGCATTCTCAGGCGATCGCTCGCGCCTTCGACGAGTCGGAGGCCATCCCGGTGCGCGTGGTCTTTAAGCCTGTGTTGACCACGCCAGAGGCCATTCACCAGATCGCGTTGGAGGCCAACGCCGCCCCGCAGTGTATCGGCTTGGTGGCCTGGATGCACACCTTCTCGCCCGCTAAGATGTGGATCGCTGGCTTGCGCGCCTTGCAGAAGCCGTTGGCTCATCTGCACACGCAGTACAACCGCGACATCCCCTGGTCCGAGATCGACATGGACTTTATGAACCTGAACCAGTCTGCCCACGGCGACCGCGAGTTCGGGTTCATTGGCAGCCGGATGCGCCTGGAGCGCAAGGTGGTGGTCGGGCACTGGCAGGATGCGGGTGTGCAGGCCACGCTCGGCTCGTGGACGCGTGTGGCGGCGGCCTGGCACGATGCGCAGGGCGCCAAGTTCGCCCGCTTCGGCGACAACATGCGCCAGGTGGCCGTGACCGAGGGCAACAAAGTCAGCGCGCAGATGCAGCTCGGCTACAGCGTCAACGGCTACGGCGTCGGCGATCTGGTCGCTGTGATGCGCGAAGTCTCCGATGCGCAGGTCGATGAACTCGTGCAGGCGTACCTCGACGAGTACGACGTGGTGCCCTCGCTGCGGCCTGGCGGCGACCAGCACGAATCGCTGCGGGTCGGCGCACGGATCGAGGCGGCGCTGCGGCAGTTCCTGACCGACGGCGGCTTTAAGGGCTTCACCACCACGTTCGAGGACCTGCACGGCCTGGCGCAACTGCCCGGCCTGGCCCCGCAGCGCCTGATGGCCGACGGCTACGGCTTCGGCGCGGAAGGCGACTGGAAGACCGCCGCGCTGGTGCGGGCCATGAAGGTGATGGCGGCGGGCAACGACATCGGCACCTCGTTTATGGAGGACTACACCTACCACCTCAGCCCCGACGGCATGCAAGTCCTCGGCGCCCATATGCTCGAGATCTGCCCCTCGATCGCCAGCGCCAAGCCCAAGTTGGAGATCCACCCGCTGGGCATCGGCGGCAAGGCCGACCCCGTGCGCCTAGTGTTCGATTCCAAGACTGGCCCGGCCCTCAACGCCTCGCTGGTCGATATGGGCAACCGCTTCCGCCTGATCGTCAACAAAGTCGAATCGGTGCCCGCCGCCGAGCCGCTGCCCAAACTGCCGGTGGCCCGCGCGCTGTGGGTGCCCGAGCCGAACTTGCAGATCGGCGCGGCGGCCTGGATTCTGGCGGGTGGCGCGCACCACACCGGCTTCAGCCTGTCTGTCACCGCCGAGCAACTCGAAGATTTTGCCGAGATCGCCGGAATCGAGTATCTTCTGATCGATAATTCGACGACGATCTCGTCATTCAAGAAGGAACTGCGCTGGAACGACCTGTACTATCACCTCGCCAAGGGCATCTAGCGCACCGTGCCGCGAGTTCGTGCCGGAAGGTGCGAACTCGCGCTAGATCAAGAGGCAACGTATGCCGATTATTCGCGAACCGTTCGGTTCCACCCCCGATGGCGTGGCCATCGACCGTTACCGCCTGCGCAACGCTCAGGGCATCGAGGCCGACATCATCACCTACGGCGGCATCGTCTCGGGCCTGCGCGTGCCCGACCGCCACGGCAACCTGGGCAATATCGTGCTCGGCTTCGACAACCTTGAGCAGTACCTCGGCCCGCACCCGTTCTTCGGCGCGCTGATCGGGCGCTACGGCAACCGCATCGCCAAGGGGCACTTCACGCTCGACGGCACCACCTACCAACTCGCCTGCAACGACGGCCCCAATCACCTGCACGGCGGCCCACTGGGCTTCGACCGCCGCGTGTGGGATGGCTCGGCCAGCGAGAGCAGCGACGGCCCCGCGCTCACCCTGCGCTACCGCAGCGCCGACGGTGAGGAGGGCTATCCTGGCAATCTTGACATAACGGTGGTCTACACACTCACCGATCAGAACGAACTGCGCATTGAGTATACTGCCACCACCGATCGCGCCACAGTGCTGAATCTGACCAATCACAGCTACTTCAACCTGGCGGGTGGCGGCACCATCCTGAATCATGAGCTGACGCTGTACGCCTCGCGCTTCGTACCGATCGACAAGACGCAGATCCCGTTCGGCCATTTGCAGGACGTAGCGGGCACGCCGTTCGACTTCCGCAGCAGCACGCCCATCGGCGAGCGCATCAACGCCGACGATGAACAGATCCGCAACGGCATTGGTTATGATCACTGTTGGGTGCTCGACAAGCCCGCTGGCGAACTGGGGCCGGTGGCGCGCGTCTACGAGGCGAGCAGCGGGCGCGTGCTGGAGGCGTTCACCACCGAGCCGGGCGTGCAGTTCTACTCGGGCAACTTCCTCGATGGCACGCTGGACGGCATCGATCGCCAGCGCTACGAGCAGCGCACCGGCCTGTGCCTGGAGATGGAGCATTTCCCCGATTCGCCGAACCAGCCGCAGTTCCCCACCACGGTGCTGCGCCCTGGCGAGACGTACCGCCAAACCACGATCTACCGCTTCGGCCTAGCCGACTAGCCCGTACCGCGTGGGGATGCCGCGCAGGAATCCCCATGCACAACACTTCCTCAAGCGCAACTGCTACTTGTTTGGTGAAAAGAGCGAGCACAGGCGAGGGGACGCGCGTCGCTACGGTGCAACGCGGGGCTTAACCACCGAAGGGGTACGGCGGAACCCACAACTGGCTAGCGGTGACGATTCGCCACACGATCCCGCCGATCAGCATCAGCACGCCGAAGACGATCAGCACCCAGTCGATCAGCGCTAAGGGGCGCTTGTGGATCCAGGTGCGGGGCTGCTGGCCGAAACTGCGCATATCGAGCGCGTTGGTGATATCCTCGCCGCTCGTGATTGCGTTCATCGTCACAGGCACCACCAGCGGGGCAAGGCGGCGTACCCGCTCGAACAACCCGCCGCGTACTTTATCGACCTCGTAGCCACGGGCGCGTTGAGCGTCGATCGTGCTGCTGAAGTCGGCGGCGTAGGTTGGCACCAGTCGCAACGCCAGGTCGATGGCGAAGGCGATTTTATCGCTGAGGCCCAGGCCACGGAACGACACGCCGAAACGGGTGGGTGGGATGGTGAAAGTGAACGGCAGCGCCATAAACGCGCCGCAGAGCATACGGCACATCACGCCCGTTGATTGGATCAACGCCTCCCAAGTGATGCTCAGGCCGAAGGGCAGCGTGAACATCACGGTTTCGGTGACGGTATCGGTGCCACTGCCGAGGATGAGCGTGTTAATGCCGACTAACACCACTACGAAGAACAAGATAAACAGCCAGGCTTGGCGGGTGGCGCGCCACGGCAGGCGGGCCAGTGAGTAGTAGATGATCGCCAACCCCAAGAGTATCAGCAGCGCTCGCAGATCGCGCAGCGAGGCGGCGGTGAACGCCACGCACAGTAGCAAAATGATCTTGGTGCGGGGGTCCAACCGATGAATAATAGTCGGTTTATCGATATACTTGAAAGAGGCGATCATAGGTTACTCGTTGGATGAGAGTAAGCAGGGCCAACACAGGTTGGCCCTGCGCAATTGTTTAGCGTCCGCTTCGCGCTTCGACCTGCTTGTAGGCAGTGTAGAGCAGCGGCAGCAGGATAGCACCCGCGATCAGGTTCGGCACAATCACCTGGAAGTACTGCAACGGCACCAGGGCTGGCTCCGTGTCGTACACCCAGATGTCAGTGACGCTGCTGAACAGGAAGGCCAGCAGGACGCCAATCGCCGACCAGAGAAGCACACTCTTGAGGCTCGGCAACTCATCGCCACGGGCGCGGGCGAACGCGAAGCCTGCGATCAGGCCCAACAGGCCATTGCCCAGGCTCCAGTTCCACGAGAAGCCGTAGCCCGACAGCAGGTCGATGATGACGTTGCCTGCGAAACCTGTGAAGAGACCGACCCATGGGCCGAAGATCGCGCCGAAGAACATTGGGATGACGACCGCCGGGCGGATCGACGAGTTGAACGGGCCAGGGATGCGTAGGAACGACGTGGCCCAGCCGAGCACGCCGTACAGCGCTGCGCCGATCGCCATAAACACAACTTCGCGGGTTTGGACCGTCCAGGCATTTGCTCGTCCGATCAGGGATGTGGATGATGAACTCATGGGGAACGTGCCTCCTTCTAAAATTGGAACCTAACGGGCAGTCTATCGTGCATTACAGACGAAATTCATTGAGTGTGGCCAACTGTTCGAGGCGTTGGAACGCCTTGGTCTGCGGCAACAGCCGAATGTTTTCCTCCAACAGCGAGGTCGAGCGCAGGCGGCAACGTTCAAGTAGTTCCGTTTGGGCAAGGATGGTGTGTGGCGCGCCATCGGCCACGATCCGCCCATCGGCGAACAGGATCACACGGTTGGCGTAGCTCAGCGCGAGATCGATATCGTGGGTGATGAAGATCTGGGCTGCGAACACACCCAAGCTCTGGATTCCATCCATAAAATGGGTGTAGGAGCGGTAATCTTGCCCGGCGGTCGGTTCGTCCATCAGCAGCACCTGCGAGCGCATAGCGATGACGCTGGCGATGCACAGGCGTCGCTGCTGCCCAAACGAGAGTGTGAGCGGCGGTCGATCCTCGAAGCCCGCCAAACCCACCAACTCCAACGCCTCGGCGGTGTTGCGGGCGATCTCATCCTCACTCTGGCCGATGTTACGCGGCCCGAACGCTAATTCGTTGCGCACATCGGGCGCGAACAGCATGTGCGACGGGTTCTGGAACACGTAGCCGACCGTTTTGGCGATCTGCGCCACGCTCAGTTTGTTGGTCGGCTCACCGGAAAGGTAGACTGTGCCTTGTTTGGGGCGCAGCAGGCCGATCATCTGTTTGACGAGCGTGCTTTTGCCGCTGCCGTTCGGCCCGAGCAGGGCGATGCGGTCGCCCGGGTAGACGCTGAGGTTCACGCCGCGCAGAATGGGTCGATCGGTGTAGCTGAAGTGCACATCGCGCAGTTCGATCAGCGGTGTGCTGTTCGGCGCGCTGTTCAGGCTCGGCGGTGGTGGCGGCGGCGCGATTGCTAGCTCGCGGAAGCGCTGGATCGCGACGGGTGCTGGCAGTTTGACGGCGCGTGGGTCGGCGTATGTGCCGACTTCGGCGGCGGCGCCATCGTAGATGATGCGGCCCTGGTCCATCAGCAGCACGCGCTCGGGGTTGATGCTCAGCACCTCCTCGATGCGGTGTTCGACGATCACCACGGCGTGCCCAGCATCGGCGAGGCGGCGGAAGAGAGCGAGCGATTCGGCGGCGCTGGCTGGGTCGAGGTTCGCGAGCGGCTCATCGAGCAGGAGTACGCGCGGTTCCAGCACGAGCACACCCGCAGCCGCCAGTTTCTGCTTCTCGCCACCCGAGAGCGTAAAGGTTTCGCGCGGGGCGAGGTGCAGCATGTTGAGGCGGTCGAGCGTCTGTTTGCTGCGCTCCAGGATTTCGTCGACGGGACGGCCCAGGTTTTCGAGGCCGAAGGCGACTTCTTCGAGCACGTGCGACGCGACGATCTGGCGCTCGGGGTCTTGCAGCACGTTGCCGACCACGCGCGAGATGTCGGCGATGCTCAGTTCGCGGGTGTCGGTGCCGTTGATGCGAATGCTGCCTGTGAGTTCGCCCCGGTAGGTGTTGGGGATGAGGCCGTTGAGGCAGCGCAGCACGGTGCTTTTGCCGCAGCCGCTCGGCCCGGCGATCAGCAGGACTTGGCCCGCCCGTACCTCGAATGAAATGTCGGTGATGGCTGGCTCGTGTGCGCGGCGGTAGGTGAAACTCAACTGCTCTACCGCAATCAGGGCGTTAGCTGTTGATGGTGTGTCCATAGCCACAACCCGAAGGTTGCGATTCCTTATACACAGCCTTCTTGGGCTGTAAATATGCCAATCTCTTTTGAACTCTGCGCGGTGGCTACATTGTGACTCGTAAGGCGCACTTTGTCAATTTTTCGTTGAGAAAGTTTCTATTCAAATGAAACTTGATTAAGATAGTGGACAATATACTCGCGCTTGGATGTTCTGTCAAATGCGTGATGTCGTTGGCGGCGCTGGGGTTGCGGGGCGTTTGGCGCGTTGGCGCGCAGCGCCATCTTCGCGCCCACGGACGGGCGTGGCGGATGCGGGCCGTTGGCCCAGAGCGACGGGCGGGTATATGGTGGTTGCTCTCTTTTCCCAACAAAAACATGGCTTTGGTATGAGGTGTGTTCCGCTATGCGCCTCGCGGTAGTAGCAGCCTTGTAACTTTTCATGGCGTTGTGTGTCTCTTGTAGTGGAACGTTTTGACAGGAGAGCGCGATGGGCCTATTGCTTCACTGTTTCAGCATTGCTGCGGCTGCTGAGCGTGCAGATGAGCCTCCCGATATCGAAGCGCTGTACCGCCAGTATCGCGAGCCATTGCTGCGGTATTTGCAGCGGTTGTGCGGTTCGCCGGAGTTGGCCGAGGAGTTGGTTCAGGATACGTTTGTGAAGGCGTATGTGGGTTTGGTCGCGTTCCGGGGCGATTGCTCGGTGGCGACGTGGCTGTTTCGCATCGCCCGTAACCTGTACCTGAACTCGTTGCGGCGCCCTAGTGCGGTGCGGGTCGATACCGATGTGTTGACGGCTATCCCCGATGGGCGAAACGCTGGTGATCCGGTGCGGCAGGCGGCGGCGAACGAGCAGCGCGATCGGATCGGTTTGGCGTTGGCGCAGTTGCCCGAACGGTATCGCAGTGTGTTGCTGCTGCGCGATGCCGAGGGGTTGTCGTATATCGAGATCGCCGATGTGTTGGGGATGAGTTTGGCGGCGGTGAAGGTGTCGCTGTTCCGTGCGCGGAACGCCTTTCGCAGCGCTTTTCGCGAACTTGAAGGAGCCGATGATGACACAGTTTGATCCTCCTCATGAATCGACCACCACCCGATTGGCGCAGCAGGAGTTCGGCGAGTGTGTGCTGATCCAGGATCTGCTGCCGTTGTATCTCGATAATGAGGTGAGCGAGGGGAGCCGCGCGCTGATCGTGGAGCATCTCAGCCGTTGCGAGCGGTGCGCGGGTTTTTTGGCCGGTGCGCGCAGTATGCGGATGCAGTTGCGCGGTGAGGGGTCGCTGCGGCAGGAGCGCGCGGTGCACGATGTGGCGACCCGTCAGGCGGTGGCGCTGGGGCGCAGGCGGCTGATGTGGCTCACGCTCGGCGGTCTGACGGCGATAGTCGCTATGGGGATTCTGATGGTGGTGTTCGGGCTGTTTTGGAGCGGGGTGCGTACGGCGGAGCCGCGAACTATTTACGTGGAGATGACTGCTACGCCAGTGCCTTTCGATGCGGGCGGGTTTGCAGAGCAGGTGCCGACTCCGTTGCCTCCCACGGTGGTGCCGCCCGACGGCGCGCAGCTTCCCACTGCTACACCTGCGCTCGCCCCGTAGCGTTTACGATACGGCGTTGGACCTGGCCCAGCACAAGAGCGTTGTGCTGGGCTTTTGCTGTCTTGACAGGCATGCATGGAACCTTTATAGTACCGCCACGGCAATCGATGTTGCCTGCGCGAGGGAGGGTTCGATGAGTCCGATCGATCAGCGTGATCGCCTCGATGAGGAGCCGTTTGATTATCGTGCCGCCAAGAATGGTACGGTGCAGATAATGTGGTTTCGCAAGGTGGTGAAGACGTTGAAAGGTCCTCAGGCGCAGGCGTTTCTCGATGAGATTGCCGATTTGGAGGGGAAAGAGGCGCAGTTGCTGATGGCGCGCCTGACCGGCAATTTTAAGCGCGGGAACGAACGTTTGGCTTCGAAACATCAGCGGAATCGCTGAATGCTCGCTTGGTGCGAGCGTCCTCCTCCGCTCCTCTGCGGTTCGTGTAGGTTGTCCTCGTGCGGCCTGCAAAAGCATATCCTAGGATTGTCATGATTGGTGTCCAGGCGGATAGACAAGTTCGGCCAGTGATCCAGCCTGGTCGGGCGTGGTTGCCTCGGTGGCGCAACCTGTGGTGGCTTTGGTTGATGCTGTTGGCGCTGCTGGTTGGTGGTGCGGCGCTGCTGGTGTTGCTGCGCCAGCCGGTGGTGACGCCGACCAACGCGCTCGGGTTGTACGCGCGCGAGGGCGAGGATCGGCCTTATTTTTGGACGAGTTACGAGACGGTGTTCCCCGTGAAGGCGGGCACCGCCGCGACCGAGGTGAGCCTGACGCTCACTGCGGCGAATTGGCCCGGGCGCGACCCCGCCGAGGTGGCCTTCGCTTCCGATGCGACTGGCGAGTTGGTGCGCTTTGTGGCGCCCGAACAGGCCCACACCTACCATGTGCTGTTGCCGCCGAACGCGACGGAGTTCCGGTTGCATTCGAGCGTGGCGCAGCCCTCCGGCGATCCCCGTTGGTTGGGTGTGCAGTTGCTCGATATTCGGGCGGAGGCGAGCGGGTGGCCGCTGTGGGCGCTGGGTGCGGCGTTGGCTTGGGCGCTGCTCGGCGTGGCGGTGGCGCTGATGGTCTGGTGGTGCGCGCGGCGCGGCTACGGCTGGCTGGCGGCCCTCACGCTGTTGGGCTTGGCGCTGCGCTTGATCCAACTCGATCACGTGCCGACGGGCTACTTCCAAGATGAGGCGGTGAGTCTGGTCGATGCTTGGCATCTCTCGCGCACGGCCCACGATCATCTCGGCCACTTCCTGCCGCTCGGCGCGTTGGAATCGTTCGGCGATTGGGTGTCGCCGCTGTTGGCGTTCGTTTCGCTGCCGTTTGTGGCGATCTTCGGCCCGCAGATGATGGTGGGGCGGTTGATCGCTGCGGTGGCTGGCTCGCTGGCGATCCCGGCGGGCTACGGCTTGGCGCGGGCGTTGCGCTTGCCTTGGGTGCCTGCGCTGATCGTGGCGCTGGCGGTGGCGATCTCGCCCTGGCAGATTTTGCGCACCCGCGCTGCGACGCCTCCCGCGTTGCTGCCTTTTTGCTGGATGCTGTGTCTGTGGGCGGCGGTGGAGTTTGTGCGGCGCGGCGACCGTCGCTCGGCGTTTTGGCTGGTGTTGGCGGCTGGCCCGAGTTTGTACGGCTACCCGACGATGAAGATGGCGGTGCCACTGCTCGGTGCGGTGGCGGTGGTGTTGGCGCTGTGGCGGCACGGTTGGGGGGCGATCCGCACGTGGTTGCCCGCTGGGGTGCTGCTGCTGGTGTTCTGGCTGCCGTTCTTCCAGGTGACGCTGTTCAACGCCGATAGTGGGATGCGCGCACAGAGCAAGTTGCTGCGCGCCGATACGCCGCTGGAGTGGGTGAGCCTGTGGTTGCAGGGCTACGGCGTCTACTGGTCGCCGAGTTTCTACTACCTGACCGGTGACGCCTCGAACGGTCTGCCCAATACCGGCGTGCAGTTGCCGATCGAAGCGCCGTTGGTGATCTTGGGCTTGGTGCTGCTGATCGCGCGCTGCGTTGGCCGCACGTGGGGCCACGATGAGGCACAGCCGCGCGATACCCACTTGGTGTGGTGGCTGATCGTGGGCGCGCTGCTGATCTCTCCGCTGCCCGCGAGCCTGATGACCCCCAACCCGCAGATGACTCGCGCGCTATTGATTGCGCCGTTGTATGCGTTGCTGGTGGGCCTCGGCGCGGCGCTGCTGTGGGAGGCGCTCGGGCGTTGGGTGGCGCAGGCCAAGCAGGCGCAGTTCGTGGCGATGGCCGTGGTGGCCGTGGCGCTGCTCTGGCAGGGTGGGCTGGCCTACAACGCGTATCTCACGCGCTTCCCCGAGGCGATCGCTGGCAAGTATCAGGATGGCTTGGCCGAGGCGATGGCTGCGGCTGTGCATCACGCGCCCGACTACGACCAGGTTTGGATCGACGATCGGATGCCGTTCCCGTACATTTTTGTGCTGGCGGCGCAGCCGATGCCTCCCGCCGAAGCGCAGGCGCTGATCGAGGTGGAGCACGGTGGCACGACCTTCAATACGGTGCATGCGATCGGCCCGTATCGTTTTATGAACCTTGCGAAGTTGCCTTACGACTTGCCTGTGGTGGCAGCGATGCCCACAAGTTTGGGTAGGCCTGGTTTTATTTTGCAGGAATGGCAAGCCGAACAGCAGCGAGTATTGCTTGTGCGGCGAATGCGTGTAGAATGATTCTGGGCCTTGCGCGTTGATAGTCTTTGCGCTGTACGACGTCGCACTTCTTCACAATGGGAGACGCCTATGCGGGATAGCACGCTTAACGATCAACCTTTGTCGCTGGGAGGCGATATCGACGAGGCTGCGGTGCCGTTGGCGCTTGATGGTGAACGGTTGCGCGCTGCATTGGGGAAGATGCGCGCGAGCACGAACCTTGAGGTGTTGCGCGGGCTGATTGCCGATCTGCTGCGCGAGATCGATGATGCCGAGAGTCCTCTGCATAGTGAGGAGGCCGACGCGATCACATTGGGGCGTTCGTATCTGCTGGATGATCTGACGCAGATCGGTGAGGCGCAGACGCTCGAACGGGCGCACTACTATGTCGATCGGTTGACGCGGGCGATCAGCGCCGTGAAAACCACCGCGATCAACGATATTAACCTGCATCGCTGGAAGGAATACGAGGATATCCACACCGATAGTTTGTGGATCATCGAGCGTCGCGATCGGACGGGTGGACATAAGGCGGGCTACTGGGGCAACTTTGTGCCGCAGATCCCCAATCAGATGATGCGCCGCTACACTAAGCCCGGCGAGTGGGTGATCGATACGTTCGCTGGGTCGGGCACCACGCTGCTGGAGGGGCTGCGCTGGGGCCGCAATACGATCGGCGTGGAGTTGCAGCAGACCATGGTCGAGCAGGTGCGCCAACAGTTAGAGAACACGCCGAATCCGCATGGTGTCGTTGCTTCGATGTTGCAGGGCGATAGCACCACCTTCGATTTTCGGGCGCAACTCGCCGAGCACGGCCAGCAATCGGCGCAGTTGGTGATAATGCACCCGCCCTACTTCGACATCATCAAGTTTAGCGACGATTCCCGCGACCTCTCAAATGTGGCCTCGGTCGATGCGTTCCTGGAGTTGATGGGCCAGATTGTGGAGAACGTGGCCACCGTGCTGGACCGTGGACGGCACTTGGTGCTGGTGATCGGCGATAAGTACGCAAAGGGCGATTGGATTCCGCTGGGCTTCCAGACCATGAACGAGGTGATGAAGCGCGGCTTCTCGCTCAAGAGCATTGTGGTCAAGAATTTCGAGGAGACTTCGGGCAAGCGCGCCCAAAAGGAGCTGTGGCGCTATCGGGCGTTGCAGGGCGGCTTCTACGTCTTTAAGCACGAGTATATCTTCTTGTTCAAGAAACAGTAGCCATCCCACACACCTGGTATGCAGATCAGCGGCAGGGTGTCCTGTCGCTGATTTTTTGTCATTCATTCCAGCATGGATCGCAAATGTTTCGAAACCGTGTTATTCTTGCTGGCATTGGTATTAGATGCCGGAATTGCAACGGTTCTCACGGGTGTATTCAACGGTCTGAGCCTGAAAGTGCGGTCTGTAAATGTGATAGGGCAGAGAGGAGGAGCGATGTTTGAGCAAACAATCACATCTGAGGCGGAGTTACGTGAATTGATGGGGTGGCCAACGGAGTTGGTGCAGCGCAAGGTGTTGCCCGCGCTCGATGATCATTGCCGCAATTTTATCGCTCATTCGCCCTTTGTTTTGGTGAGCACGGCCAACGCGGCTGGCGAGTGCGATGTTTCGCCGCGCGGTGATCTGCCCGGCTCGGTGTTGGTGCTCGATTCCAAGCGGTTGGTGATCGCCGAGCGCCCCGGCAACCGCCGGATGGACACGTTGCGCAATATCCTGTCGAATCCGCATATTGGCCTGTTGTTTCTTGTGCCGGGGATGGGCGAGACGTTGCGGGTGAACGGCGAGGCGGTGCTTACGCAGGACCCCGCGCTGCTGGAGCAACTGATCGTGAAGGGCAAGCGCCCGCAGTTGGCGATCGGCGTGACGGTGAACGAGTGCTACCTGCACTGCGCGAAAGCCTTCCGCCGTTCAGGATTGTGGGAACCGGAGCGCTGGCCGGATCGCACAAACTTGCCAACTGCTGGTACAATATTCTTAGATCATATGCAAATCAAAGACCAAACCGCTGCTGATCTCGATTGTTCGCTTGAAGAAGCGTACACCCAACGGCTGTATTAGTTCGTATCAGGCGCAGCTTTCGCGCCTCAGCATATGATCGATTGTCGTTTTGATGTTGATTGCGGATCGACTACGCCAACGTATGGATGCGAACCAAGCTATAGGCTTGCAGAGATCCGGCATGTCTACAGCTTGTTTTGGTGATTAATATCACGAATACGGCGGGTGCTGGGCTAGTGTTCATCAATATGCCAAATATATGATATGATATGGTACTTGCAGATTATCTATATGTGGGTGATTGAGAGAGCAGAAGTGCCTTGCGCGGCTGTTTCAAAATGACAATGGGGAAAATGTCGATTGTTATTGTTTCCACACTTGTTACCGTTATGGCTGGTTGGGTCGAGGGGATTGTGTCAAACAACAGGGCGGGTTGATCGGCACACACATCGATCCGTGCTCGCTTCGTCTCCACCCCCGACACGCCATATGCTGACTGATGAAGGAGTTTGTCTATGAACGCTTTAATGACACGTTCGGGCCGACCGACGACCTCAGATGATGAACATCCCACTCCGGTCGAACGCTCCTATCTCGAAGTGATCAGCTATCTTGCATCGCGTAATGAGCCTGTGATTGCGGCGCATCTCGCGCGTTGGATGCGTGTTCGTCCCCCAACGGTGACCAATGTCGTGCAGCGCCTGGAACGTAAGCATCTGATTCGGCGTGATGCTTCAGGGGCCATCGAATTAACAGAGACGGGAACCGAGCTCGCAAATCAGATCGTGCGCCGACACCGGTTGCTCGAATGTTTTCTTTATAGTATTGTTGGTATACCGTGGCACCAAGTGCATCAGGAGGCGATCCGCCTGGAGCCTTCGCTCTCGCCCGCTTTTGAAGCGCGGATTGAGGCGTTGGTCGGCCAATCGACGACCTGTCCGCACGGCAACCCTATTCCCGGCCAAGGTCTGCCGCCAGTGCAGGATATGCGCTTGAGCGCAGCGCCTTCGGGGTCGCGTTTTGTGATCCGGCGCATCGACGAGGAGGCGGGAGAGGATGCCTGTACGCTACAGTTGCTTTCGACGCGGGGCTTGCTGCCCGGTACCGAGCTGCTGCGCTTGACCGATTCGCAGGATAGTGTGGCGGTGCGCCGCGCCGATCGTCGTATGACGCTCTCGCACCGTGTTGCGAACTTGATTTGGGGCGAGTGTATCTAACACGGGTTGCTATGGTCGATCTCTCGTTTGTCACGGGCGCAATCCAAATCATTCTAGCAGCGGTGTTAGTCGGTATTGGTTGGAGGTTGATTTCGCTGGCGCACGAAGCAAAGCTGGAGCCAAACGGGCTGATGCGAGTGCGCCGCGGATCACGTTCGGTACGAGGAGAGGATCAGGCGCCTGAAACGCCTTTGGTCTTGCCCGCTGAGGTTGTTGAAGGCATGGTGCAGCGAATGAACCGCGAACATGCCGATGCACTCTTGGCGTTTGTGCAGCGTTTGGCTGACCTTCCCTGGACCCAAACAGCCGAGTTGACGCGAATCGATGCCCACGGCCTCGACCTTGTTGCTCGAGCTGGCGAGCGCGAAACAGTTGCCCGGATACTGTTCGCCGCTCCGCTTGTGCATGCCGATCAGCTGGGCCCTTGCATGGTGGGCTTGGCTCGACAAGCACAGTATCAGGGGGCACTGTGAGCGCCCAGAGCACACAAATGTGGATGCAGGATGTCGCACCTGTTGCTCCGCAGGTCGCTCGGGGCCAGAATTGCATATGGGGACGTGTGCGCAGAGCACATCAACCAGATGCTTTAACCATGCACATTTACCCAGCCAAGCAGAGGGCGCTTGGCCAACCACATATGAGTCTACTACATCAAAAGTCTATTTGTCTGGATACGTCGGGGGATATTTGGCCTCGGCAACAAGCAAGCCTGTTGCGGTTCTATTTAGGTGCCTTTCAGCAATCAGCGATGCGGCATCGAGCTACTGATATCCGTGGATTTGCTTGGGCAAATAAGGGCAGTTGTGGCCCTGATCATATGTTGGGACAAGGCAGCTCTGTGCTGCGGTATATAATCCTACCTCCGGAAACGCTGAACTGAAAGGAGCAACTGCACACATGGGCGTTTTGTTGGAAGTAAAGGATCTCGTTGTTCAGTTCAACACACCGGATGGTATTGTCCATGCGGTGAATGGGGTCTCGTACTCGCTAAACGAGGGCGAGGTGTTGGGTGTTGTGGGCGAATCGGGTAGCGGTAAGAGCGTTCACGTTCTTTCGATGCTGCGGCTGATCCCCACTCCTCCTGGCCGGATCGTGGGCGGCGAGGTGCTGTTCGAGGGCGTCGACCTGCTCAAGGCTCCCGAGTCGACCATCCGCTCGATTCGCGGTGGTCAGATCGGTATGATCTTCCAGGACCCAATGACGTCGTTGAACCCGGTGTTGACGATTGGCCGACAGATCACCGAGGTGTTGACACTGCACCTCAAGATGTCGCCGAAGGAAGCTGCTGACCGCGCGGTCGAACTGCTGACGCTGGTCGGTATTCCGAACGCTCGCCAACGACTCAACGATTATCCTCATCAGTTCTCGGGCGGTATGCGCCAGCGCGTGATGATCGCGATTGGCCTTGCCTGTAACCCGAAGCTGCTGATCGCCGACGAGCCAACTACGGCGTTGGATGTGACGATCCAAGCTCAGATTATCGACCTGGTCAAGCGCCTGCAGGATAAACTGGGTATGGCGATCATCTGGATCACCCACGACCTTGGTGTGGTCGCTGGTATGGCCGAGACCGTGCAGGTGATGTACGCCGGTCGTATCGTCGAGCGCGGTCCAGTTCGCAGTGTGTTCAAGGACCCACGCAACGCGTACACGCTCGGGTTGTTGAACTCGTTGCCCCGCGCCGACCAGAAGCGCGGCACGCGCCTGACTCAGATCGGTGGTATGCCGCCGAACATGCTTCAGCCGCCTCCCGGAGATGCGTTTGCACCTCGTAACCCCTACGCCACCGAGCGTTGCTGGGTTGAGGCTCCGCCGCTCAAGCAGGTGGAAGATGGTGAGCCTGGCCATTTGGCAGCCGCCTGGTACGATCTGCGTAAGATTCGACAGTCACAAGCTGAAAAAGTATAAGGTGAATTACTCATGAGCACGACCACTGAGCGCGCCGTGACCGCCGCTCCGCCGTCGGACAGCAAACCGCTGTTGCAGGTGCGCAACCTTGTTAAGCACTTCCCGATTACTCAGGGCGTGCTGTTTCAGCGCCAAGTTGGTGCTATCAAAGCTGTGGATGATGTCTCCTTCGACATCTACCCAGGCGAAACCCTTGGCCTTGTGGGCGAATCGGGTAGTGGCAAGAGCACCACTGGGCGCGCGCTGCTGATGCTGCACCGCCCCACCTCCGGCCAAGTGCTGTTCAACGGCGAGGACCTGATGCAGAAGCGCGGCGAAGAATTGCGCAAGATGCGCCGCAATATGCAGATGGTCTTCCAGGATCCCTATGCGAGCCTCAACCCTCGCATGACGATCGGCGAGATCGTGAGTGAGCCGATCATTGTGCACAAGCTGCGCCAGGGTCGCGATGCCATTCGCAGCCGCGTCGGCGAGTTGCTGGAGATGGTCGGTTTGAACCCGAATTTGGCGAACCGCTACCCCCACGAGTTCTCGGGTGGCCAGCGCCAGCGCGTTGGTATCGCCCGCGCCCTCGCCGTCGAGCCGTCGTTCATCGTCTGTGACGAGCCGATCTCGGCGCTCGACGTGTCGATCCAAGCGCAGGTGATCAACCTGCTCGACGATCTGCGCGAGCAACTGAACCTCACCTACCTGTTCATCGCTCACGACCTCAGCATGATCCGGCACATGTGCCAGCGTGTGGCGGTGATGTACAAGGGCAAGATCGTCGAGATGGCCGAGACCGACGAGTTGTACAACAACCCCGAGCACCCCTACACCAAGGTGCTGCTCTCGGCGGTGCCGATCCCCGATCCCGATATCGAGCGCACTCGCCAGCGCATCATTATGGACCCCAACTTCGACTACACCGAGAAAAACTCGGATATGGTCGAGGTTCGGCCCGGCCACTTTGTGGCCGCAAGCCGCGTCTCCAACTAGGCGTACGTGGCACCATTGCTCCGAAGCTTCACCCCTTCCTCACAGGAGGGGTGAAGTTTTTCATTTGCGAAAGATGTGGTACACTTCGCGACATTGTGTTTCGATAGCTGTATACAAAACCTTGCATTGCGCATCAACATCACGTTTCTTGTGATTCTGTAACCGTTGTACTGTCAAGAGCGTCGTTCAAGAAGTACACCCCTTTTCTCAACATTTGGTATAGGTTCGGAGATTTATGCTGTCACAAGCGACCACTAATGCGAACCACTGCGAATTCACGTCGGCTGATGCGTATATCTACGATCTGCGCTCGCCCTGGCGATGGGTGAGCTCCCACGTTTGGCGCTATCCCTTGTTGCCGCTGATCTACCTGGTGACGCTTATCGGTATGGCTTCCACCCAGAGTCTGGGCGCTGTGTTTGTGGGCCGTTCCTTCGATACGGTCTCGCAAAACCCGACGCTCAGCGCGCTCGGTTGGGCCGCGCTGTGGGTCCTCTCGACCTACGTGGGCTACGGGCTGTGCGATATCGTCAACAGCATCTCCATCCGCGTGTTGGCGCAACGGGTGGAGCGCGACGCTCGCGATGAGGTGTACCTGAGCCTGCTGGGCAAAAGCCAAACCTTCCACGGTCGCCAGCGCGTCGGCGAGCTGATGGCCCGCGTCACCAACGATGTGCAGATGTTGAGCCAACTGATCAGCCCGGCGATCGGTATGTCGGTCGAGTCGCTGCTAACGCTGATTGTGCCGCTGGTGACGATCGCGTTGATGCGGCTGGAGTTGCTGCTGGTGCCGGTGCTGTTCCTGATCTGCTTCTCGATCACGCTGCACCGCTACAACGAAGCGCTGCGTCCGGTGGCTGGTGCGCTGCGCGAGCGCTTCGGCCAGATGAACGCGGGCTTGGCAGAGGCGATCGCGGGTATCGAGGTGGTGAAGGGGTTCGCGCAAGAGAACGAGGAGCAACAGCGCTTTCTGCGCTTGGCCAGCAACTACCGCGATATGTTCATCCGCGAAGGCGAGGTGACCGCCCGCTATCTGCCGCTGTTGGTCTACGGCATCGCCTTCGGTTTGGCGTTCGGCCATTCGCTCTGGCTCTATATGCAGGGCAGCATCACCATGGGCGAGGTGATCACGTTTATGTCGCTGATGGGCGTGCTGCAGTCGCCAACTTCGTTCTCGCTCACCAGCTTCTCGGTGGTGCAGCAGGGCCTGGCGAGCGCTGGGCGTGTCCTCTCCCTGATCAAGACCGAGACGGAGCTTGATGAGAACGTCAACGGCTACGCTGCGCCGATCAAAGGCTCGATCACCTTCGAGGATGTGAGCTTTAGCTACGGCGAGGCCGATGCGCTGGCCTTGAAGCAGATCAGCTTCACCGCCAACGCTGGCGAGACGATCGCGATCGTGGGCCAAACTGGCGCTGGCAAGAGCACGCTCACCAAGCTGATCAACCGCACGTTCGACCCGCTCAGTGGGCGCGTGCTGGTCGATGGCATCGATGTGCGCGATTGGAGTATGGAGGCGCTGCGCTCGCAGATCGCCACTATCGAGCAGGATATCTTCTTGTTCTCGCGCACGATTGCGGAGAATATCGCGTTTGGTGCGAAGGGCGAGGTGACGCGCGAGCAGATCGAGCAGGCCGCGCGGCAGGCGCAGGCGCACGATTTCATTATGCAGATGCCCGAAGGCTACGATACGGTGGTCGGCGAGCGCGGCGTGACGCTTTCGGGCGGGCAGCGCCAACGCATCGCGATCGCGCGGGCCTTCCTGAGCGATCCGCGCATCTTGATCATCGACGATTCGACCAGTGCGATCGATAGCAATACTGAGGATCAGATTCAGCAGGCGATGCGCCGCATCCTTGAGGGCCGCACGACGATGCTGATCACCCATCGCTTGGTGCAGATTCGGCGCGCCGACCGTATTCTGATGCTGAAGAATGGTGTGCTGGTGGCGCAGGGCACGCACGATGAGTTGATGGCGACAAGCCCGGCCTACCGACAGATTTTTGCCCGAGAGTAGCTGTCACGTTCGTGTAACGGTGTTACCTTTTGCTTTCGCAAGGGCGAAAGTAGCTTGTTCGGAGTATCCCTATGTCGATAATGGGCGGCCTTGATGCCGAGGCCTATGATCGAACGTACCGTGATAGTGAGCTGATCCGTCGCATCGCTGGCTATTTCAAGCCGCACGTGCGGACTGTTGTGCTGGTGGCCGCGTTGATGGCGCTCATGTCGATCTCCGCCACGATCACGCCGCTGTTGGTCTCGTGGGGCATCGATACGCTCTCCGGCTCGCCTGGTTTGCAGATTTTGCTGGGTGTGACGGCGTTGCTGACGCTCCTTGGCGTGTTGTACTGGTGCTTCAACTTTGTGCGCTTGTATATCGGCGTGCGCGCGGTCGGCGATGTGGTGTTCGCCCTGCGTCGCGATGCCTTCCGCGCTGTGATGCGCCGCGACCTGTCGTTTTACGATCAGTACGCCTCGGGCCGCATCGTGAGCCGCGTCACCTCCGATACGCAGGATTTCGCCACGGTCGTCACGCTCACCATCGAGTTGCTGAGCCAGTTGGTGCTGGTGTTGGTGATCTCGGGGGTGATGTTTTTCGTCAACTGGCGCTTGGCGCTGGTGACATGTTCGATTGTGCCGATCGTTGCGGTGGTGGCGTTGGTGTTCCGGCGGCTGGCGCGCCACGCGATGCGCCAGACACAGCGCGCGCAGGCGAGCGTCAATGCCAGCATTCAGGAGACGGTCAGCGGCATCGCGGTGGCGAAGAACTTCCGCCAAGAGGCCGCGCTCTATTCCGATTTCCAGAACACGAACCATACGGCCTATCGCGTGCAGTTGCTACGTGTGGGCGTGTTCGGCAGCATCTTCCCGCTGCTCAACACGATCGAGGGCGTGGCTATCGCAGTGTTGGTGTATGTTGGCGGTATGCTGGTGATCGACAACAGCGTCTCGTTGGGCGATTGGTATCTGTTTGTGCAGAGCATCGCGATTTTCTTCTATCCAATCACTAGTATCGCCTCATTCTGGAGCCAGTTTCAGCAGGGCTTGGCCGCGAGCGAGCGCGTCTTTGCGCTGATCGATGCGGATGCCAAGGTGGTGCAGACGGGCAACAAGCAGATCGGGCGTTTGCAGGGCCGCATCACCTTCGATCGCGTGTCGTTCAGCTACGACGAGGCGGCTGACAACGCGGTTGAGGAGGGCGCCTCGAAGCCTAAGCCAGCGGTGCTGCGCGACTTCTCGCTGGAGATTCCCGCCGGGCAGGCGCTCGCGGTGGTGGGCCACACGGGCGCGGGCAAATCAAGCTTGATTAAGCTGATCCTGCGCTTCTACGAGTTCCAGGAGGGCCGCTTGTTGATCGACGGCCATGATATTCGCGAACTGGATCTCGCCTCGTATCGCCGACAGCTTGGCCTGGTGCCGCAGGTGCCGTTCCTGTTCTCCGGCACCATCGCCGACAATATTCGCTATGGCCGCCCCGACGCCACCGATGAGGAAGTGGCGGCGGCGGCGCGACAGCTCGGCGATGGCAGTTGGGTCGATGACCTGCCGCAGGGCTTGCAGACCGATGTGGGTGAGCGCGGCGCGCGGCTCTCGCTTGGGCAGCGGCAGTTGGTGGCGTTGGCGCGGGTGTTGTTGCAGGACCCGGCGGTGTTGCTGCTCGACGAGGCGACCGCCAGCATCGACCCGTTCACCGAGGCGCAGGTGCAGGCTGGCTTGGCGGCGGTGCTGCGTGGCCGCACCAGCGTGGTGATCGCGCACCGTCTCTCGACAGTGCGGGCGGCGGACCGCATTATTGTGCTGCAGCAGGGCAAGATTATCGAGGAGGGCACGCACGAGCAGCTGTTGGAGCAGGGCAACCACTACGCGGAGTTGTACACCACGTACTTCCGCCACCAGTCGCTCTCGTACCAGCCCTGGGAGGAGCCTGCGCCTCAGCAGTAAGCGCTATCTCACAACCGAGAGGATGAAGTGTGGTCGGGGTTCTGCCTGTGCAGGACCCCGTTGGCGTTCTTGGGTGGCGGTGAGATCTCTCACATTCGTTCGAGATGACAATGTTGAACTTTGTGTTTTCACTGTCATTCCGAACGGAGTGCATAGCACGGAGAGAGGAATCTCATTGTGTTGCGTTGTTTTCTTCGTAGAGATCTCTCACGTTCGTTCGGGTGACAGTGTGTAGCTTTGTGGTTTCACTGTCATTCCGAACGGAGTGCGCAGCACGGAGAGAGGAATCTCATTGTGTTGCATTGTTTTCTTCGTAGAGATCTCTCACGTTCGTTCGAGGTGACAGTGTGTAGCTTTGTGACAGTGTGTAGCTTTGTGGTTTCACTGTCATTCCGAACGGAGTGCATAGCACGGAGAGAGGAATCTCATTGTATTGCATTGTTTTCTTCGTAGAGATCTCTCACATTCGTTCAAGGTGACAGTGTGTAGCTTTGTGACAGTGTGTAGCTTTGTGGTTTCACTGTCATTCCGAACGGAGTGCGTAGCACGGAAAGAGGAATCTCATTGTATTGCATTGTTTTCTGCGTAGAGATCTCTTACATTCGTTCGAGGTGACAGTGTAGTTCGATGTTTTCTCGGAGAGATCCTTCACTTCGCTGCGCTTGTTCAGGATGACGTTGCTTGTCGATGAGTTCACCCAGTCACCTTGTCACCTTATCCGGCGCACATTCGACATTCCAAACATCCTCGGCTACAATAGTTTACAGAAAAGGCGGCAGAAAGCCCTGTGCCTTTAGGCCGCGGATGAATGCCGTCCTCGATAGCCAATGAAACGCACTGGCACACACGGATAGTACTTGTGTTCTATCCGAAGTTAATCCATAATAGACGGTATGAGCGTTCTGCGTAAAT
>Ga0207874_1000225_pt1 | contig 84752 bp, 84 predicted proteins | sample HigsolmetaAR201D_FD_184833 | JGI IMG/M metagenome (GOLD analysis project Ga0207874, IMG submission 184833) | Ionic liquid and high solid enriched microbial communities from the Joint BioEnergy Institute, USA - AR20-1-D (SPAdes) (version 2) ...
CTCGAGCGCCTCGACATCGGCGTCCGGCGTCTCGTCAACCCCCACGTCTATCACGTCTCGCTGAGCCAGGCTTCCCACGAGCTCAAGCAGGAGATCATCGAGGAGATGCGCCGGGACATGTGATGGGGCCGCCCTCCCGGGCGGCCCCATCAGTTGCAGGAGGGCTCTCCTGTCAGAGGTCGTCTTCGGCGTTCGCCTGGTCCGCCCGGGGGCGGATCAGAGGCACGAGGATGGCGGCGCCGATGATCAGGATCGTCAGCGGCCACACCCAACGCGTCGACACCATCACCCAGTCGACGAGCTCGCCGGGCGAGAACGGGACCAGGAAGATGATCCCGAGCACCGCGTAGACCAAACCGAAAGCGAAAGAGAGCGGGTCGAACCTGTGGCGTTCCATCAGCGGTTCCTTTCCTCTACACGGACCCTTCCCGGCCCGAACTCGACGTTCCACGATTCCGAGGAGATCGACGAGCGGCGGATGCGCTTTCCCTGGTGGACCTCGATCACACCCGCTCCGACGTCGAGGTCGAGATGGAGCGTGCCCAGGTCACCATCGATGTCGAACTCCTGGCCGATGCCGCCGATCCCGGCTTTCTCGCCGCCGGGTGTTTCGAGGGCGCCCACATCGACAGTGGCGATCCCGGTGATGGCGACACCTTCCGGCACCTCGATGATGATCTCGCCGGCGGTCAGGTCGATGTCCAACTCGACCGTCTCTCCGTTCCAGTCCGCCTCGGTCAGGTCGAACTGGTAGCTGCCCACGTCGGCGGTGAACGTGGTGGGCAGGTCGGCCAGGTCCGTCGGCGTGTACTGGTGCACCAGCTCCCGCTCCCATTCGACCTCGGCGATCGGCGAGACGAGGAGCGACGGGACCAGGAAGAACCCCAGGAGGATCATCCACCGGGCCCGGCCCACGACGGAGCCCACCAACAGCCCCACGCCGACGACGACCGTCGCCAGGGCCAGGTAGTGGCGGGGCCGGGGGTCGATCAGCGGGGTGACGTTGTCGAGCACCGCCAGCACGCCCAGCGCCAACAGACCCACGCCCACCGTCAGGCGGCCCAGGATCGAGGGCGGCTGCGTGGGAGGGGGAGGTCCCATCGGCGCCGGCTCGTCGGGCAGCGGACCGACCGGGGGCGGGGGAGGGGGCAGCTCTGAGTCGCCCTCGTCGGACTGCGTGACCGGCGGGACGGGCGTCTCCGCCGGAGGCTTCGGCGACGGCTGCGACGGCGGGTTGCCGCCGATGTCTCCCCGGTAGAGGAGGTAGCCCACCGTGATCAGTGCCACCGCCCAGATCAGGGAGCTGGGCAGGAACGTGAAGACGTCCAGCACTATCACGGCCCCGAGCACCAGCAGGACGACCCCGACCCAGGACGCGCCGGAGCCGATGTTGGCGAACAGCCGTTGGGCGATCGACTCGCGTTCGGTCTCGTCGCGGATCAGGAGCCAGCCGGCGATGTAGAAGGCGACGCCGGCCCCGCCCAGCACGGTGGCGAGCACGAAGGCGAACCGGACCATGCCGGCGGAGACGCCGAGGTACTCGGCCAGACCGGCGGCGACGCCGGCGAACACGCGCCCTGTCACCGGCCTCACCAGCTCGCGGCGAGGCGCCGCAGGGGTGCGCGGCGTTTGCATGGAAGTGGTGTTCGTTTCCATGTTCCGATCGTCGGACATGCGGCAACCGCCGTCTATCGGGACTTACCCCTTGGGTGTCCCTAGGGGTCAGGGGTTTCCTCAGGGTGCCACCCCATTGTCGACGACACGGGGACGGTGGCAACATCACATGCAGATGAACACCGTCGCCGCGCCCCGTCGGGAGATCGATCTCTTTCGCCACGCCACCGACCGGGTGGTCGCCGGAGTGGCCGGAGGAATCGCCAACCGGCTCGGAGTCCCCACTGGTTACGTCCGGGCCGGGTTCGTCGTGCTCTCTCTCCTCTGGGGCCTGGGCCTGGTGGCGTACGTGGCCCTGTGGATGGCGACGTTCGAGAAGGTGGAAGACCGCCCGCCCCGGCTGATCGACAACCCGCGGCAGCTCGGCCTGGGGATGATGTTCGTGGGAGGCCTCCTCCTGTTCCGGACGGTCGGGTGGTGGCCGGGGGATCTGCCGATGGTCATCGTCACCACCCTGGCTTTCGGCCTGGCGGTGCTTTCCGACTTCGACTGGCTGAGCCGCCTCTTCGACCCGCACGCTGCCCGCCCGTCGAAGCTGCGGGTCGGGTTCGGGGTCGTGATGCTCCTCGCCGGCCTGGTGGCCCTGGCCGGTGCGCTGTCGCAGCTGCGGACGCTGGGCGGCGTGACCCTCGCCGTGCTGATCACCCTCGCCGGGGTCGTGATGGTGTTCGGGCCGTGGCTGGTCAGCCTGGGCCGGGCGCTCACCACCGAGCGCCGGGAGCGGATCCGCCAGGAGGAGAGGGCCGAGATGGCCGCCCACCTCCACGACTCCGTGCTCCAGACGCTGGCGCTGATGCAGCGCACCGACGATCCCAAGCGCATCGTCACGCTCGCCCGCCAGCAGGAGCGGGAGCTGCGGGCCTGGCTGTACGGCGCCGACACGGGCCCCAACGGGCAGCGCTTCGCCGCCGCCCTGGAGGAGGCCGCCTCCCGGGTGGAAGCGGATTTCGACCTGCCCGTCGAGGTCGTGACCGTGGGCGACACCGCTCTCGACGACACCACCCGCGCCGTGGTCGCCGCCGCCGGCGAGGCGATGGTCAACGCCGCCAAGCACTCGGGAGCCGCGGAGGTGTCGGTCTACGCCGAGGTCGCCGACGGGCGGGTGGACGTGTGGGTGGCCGACCAGGGCAAAGGCTTCGATTCGGGTTCCGTGCCCCCGGACCGTCGCGGCCTCCAGGATTCGATCCGGGGCCGGATGGCCCGGGCGGGTGGGGGAGCCGAGATCGACGCCCGCCCCGGGGAAGGCACCGAGGTCCACGTGTGGGCACCGCTGGCTGGGGAAGAAGGAGAATCCCGATGATCCGCTTGTTTCTCGTCGACGATCACGCCCTGTTCCTGTCCGGTGTCAAGGCCGAGTTCGAAGACATGGCCGACCGCTTCGAGATCGTGGGCACCGCCTCCGACGTCGACGACGCCATCGAAGGCATCCGGGAGACCGATCCCGACGTGGTGCTCATCGACGTCCACATGCCGGGAGGCGGCGGCCTCGCCGTGATCAACAGCGTCACCGAGACCAACCCCGACGTCACCTTCCTCGCCCTGTCGGTGTCCGACGCCGCCGAGGACGTCATCGCCATGATCCGCGCCGGGGCCCGGGGCTATGTCACCAAGTCGATCGGCTCCGAGGAGCTGGCCGAGGCGATCGAACGGGTCCACGGCGGGGACGCCGTGTTCTCCCCGCGCCTCGCCGGGTTCGTCCTCGACGCCTTCGCCCACGGCCTTCCCCAGCCCGCCGACCCGGAGCTGGACCAGCTCACACCGCGGGAGAAGGAAGTCCTGCGGCTCATCGCCCGGGGCTACCCGTACAAGCAGGTGGCGCGGCGCCTGTCGATCTCCATCAAGACGGTCGAGACCCACGTGTCCTCGGTCCTGCGGAAGTTGCAGCTCTCCAACCGCTACGAGCTGACCCGCTGGGCGTCGGACCGCCGCATCGTCTGACGCATCGGGTGCCGACCGTCCCGGGATAGGGAGCCCGATCGGCCCGATATGGGGTGGGGCTCCCGACGACAGCGAGCACGGCGACTGATACGTTGACGGGCGAGTGAGAGCCGCTCGGCATGCAGGCTGGGGCGACGCGGCGGTTGCTTCCCTCCCGCCACGTCGCCCCAGGCGCGTCCGGGAGGATTCGTCGGTCAGCGGGATCGGAGCCGGGGGTTGATCACCTCGTCCATTCCCCGCCCGACCAGGAAGAAGGCGAACGCCAGGAACGTGACCGCCAGGCCGGCGGGGAACAGCAGCCACCAGTAGCGGGTGCCGGACAGCAGGTACCCCTGGCGCTGGGCGACGTTGAGCATCACCCCCCAGCTCATCTCGATGTCGAGCAGGCCCAGGAACGACAGCACCGACTCGAGGGCGATCGCCCCGGCGACCCCGAACATCATGTAGAGCAGGGACAGCGGCATCACGTTCGGGACGAGGTGGCGGAAGATGATGTGGGCGTGGCCCCCTCCCGCCACCCGGGCGGCGTCGATGAACGGCTTGACGGAGACCTGGAGGGCCTGGGACTTCAACACGATGGCGGTGGCCCCGAAGCCCTCGAAGAGCCCGATCGTGACGGCCAGGATCGGCATGTTCATCTGGAAGTACGCGCCGATGACGATCAGCACCGGCAGGATCGGCAACAGGAGGATCAGGTCGGAGAAGCGCATCAGGACGCTGTCGGTGCGGCCTCCGAAGTAGGCGGCCACCGAGCCGACGGTGGTGGCCACCACCACGCTCATCACCGCCGCCAAGGCCCCGAGTATGAAGGCGGCCCGGATCGAGTACAGGAGCTGGGAGAGGATGTCGCGGCCCTGCGGGTCGGTGCCGAGGAGATGCGGGTGCTCGCCGCGGAGAGACGGCGGTGCCGGCTGCTGGGGCATCCGCAGGGTGTCGCCCACCTGGACGAAGGGGTCGGTGCGCAGCCGTGCCTCGTTCACTTCGATCTGGGTGAGCTCGTCGGTGACCTCTTCGACGACCTCCTTTTCGATCACCACCGCGTCGTATCCGTGCACCGGGTGGTAGACGGCGGGGTCCCACACCGTCGCCATCAGGATCGGATGGGCGATGGCCCCGAGGAGGAAGAGGAGGATGATCCCGAGACCGATCATCCCCACCGAGTTCTGGCGGAACAGGGCCCACGTCCGCCTGAGACCCCGCCAGGCGAGGGAGAGCCGGACCCGCCAGTAGGGCTGGGAGACGACGACGGCCGGGGCTCGTTCGGCTTCGGTGGGACGGGTGGGCTCGGTGAGCATGTCAGGCCAGCCTTATCCGGGGGTCGAGGACGGCGTAGAGGACGTCGGCCACGAGATGGCCGATGAGGGCGAGGACTCCGATGATGGCCAGGCCGCCCATTACGAGCGGGGTGTCGTTCATCGTGATCCCGTCGAGGATGAGCAGGCCGACGCCCGGCCACGAGAAGATCGTTTCGGTGACGATGGCGCCGCCGACCACCGTGGCGAGAGCCAGGACCATCGACGTGGTCACCGGCAGCAAGGCGTTGCGGGCGGCGTGGCGGTCCCGGATGGTCTTCTCGTCGAGGCCCTTGGCCCGGGCGGTGAGGATGTAGTCCTCTTTCATGGTCTCCAGCATCGAGCTGCGGGTGAGGAGCATCACCGCCGCGTAGTTGACGATGGCGAGGGTGATCACCGGGAGGATGGTGTGGTGGACGATGTCGGCGGCGTAGACCCGGGCCGGCGACGCCCACCAGGCGGCGACCAGCACCGCCACCACGGCGCCGCCGGCGACTCGCTGGGCCGTCGCCCGGGTCGTGGGCCGCCTGGTGATCCGGCGTATGACCATCGTGGCCGCGGCGTAGACGGCGAGCGCCGCCACCGCCGAGAGGATCATCCACGTGAACATCTCGCGAGGGGTGAAAGGCGTCGCGTTCCACAGCGAGGAGGTGATGAACCTCCCCAGGGGGAACCAGCCGAGGATGAAGCCGAAGAGCCAGAGCACCACGATGGCGAACCACGGGTAGAAGATCGTCTGGAAGAACACGCCGGCGGTGACCAGGGCGTGCTCGGCCCGGGTGTTGCGCCTCCAGGCGACGATCTTTCCGGTCTTGAACCCGAGCCAGAACGAGAGGACGGTGGCCGAGGCGATCAGGAACACGGTCCGGGGGATGGCGTCTCCGAGGATCGACGCCACCGAGTTGGGCGCCCGGCTGAAGCTCATGCCGAGGTTCCCCCGGAAGAAGTTGGTGATGTAGCGCACGTACTGCTGCCACAGCGGCAGGTCCAGCCCCAGCTCCCTCCGCAACTGCATGCGCGCCTCCGGCGGGATGCTGGGATCGCCGATCAGCTTGTTGGTGATGTCTCCCGGCATGGCATGGAGCAGCGCGAACAAGAGCGTCAGGAAGACGAGGAACACCCCCGCCATCTGGGCGAAGCGCCGGAGCAGGTAACGAGCCATCTTCAGCGTCGGAAAGAGGGGGAGGCGCCCGGATGGGCGCCTCCCGCGTCGACGACGGTCACCGGACCGACACGAATGCCTGCATGCCGTCCAGCGTCTGGATCCCGCCCAGGAGCTCCGTGAAGGGCAGGTCGATCCGCTCCTCGTTGTAGAACTCGAGGATCCCGGTCTCGAAGAGGAGCACGTACGGCTTCTCCCGGCCGATGATTCGCTGCATCTCCGACATGATCGGCTTCGCCTCCTCGACCGAGCGGGCCTCGTCGAACCGGTCGAGCAGCTCCTCGAACTCCTCGTTCACGAAGCCCGTGTTGTTGTTGCCCCCGGTCCTCACCGTGAGGTTGTCCTCGCCGAAGAACGAGCGCATGAAGGTCGGGAAGGCCGGATTGCCCAGCTGCCAACCCAACACGAACATGTCGTACTGCAGCTCGCCGTCGACCACCTCGTCGAAGGTGATGTCGATCAACCGGTTGAAGTCGGTGGGCAGGTTGGCGACGGGGATGCCCATCTCCAGGGCGGACGCCGCGATCTGCTGCCCGAACGTGGCCCGGAACGGGTCGTAGGCGGGGGTGGGGGACAGCAGCTCCAGCTGGCGGACCGGCTCGCCGTCGGGCCCGATGAGCGTCTCGCCGGGAACGAAGTTGCCCTTCTCGTCGTAGTGCGGCTCCACTTCCCAGCTGTATCCGGCTTCCTTCAGGATCCGAACCGCCTCTTCGACTCGCTCCTGGTGGGACGCGCCGCCCATCTCGTCGGCCTTGATCTCCTCTTCCACCTCCGGGTCGTACCAGGCGACGTTGCCCTTGGGGATGGCCGAGTACACCGGATAGGGGATCCCCTGCAACAGGTTGTCGGAGATGTACTCCTTGTCGATGATCACGGCCATCGCCCGGCGGAAGGCCAGGTCGCTCATCGGCTCCCGCATCAGGTTGAAGCCCAGGTAGCGGAACCCGTTCTGGGGGTTGACGACCGCGGCCAGAGCCGGATTGTCGATCACCTGGTCCTGCAAGCCGGCGGACATGCCCAGGGAGTTCAGGAGCAGGTCGACCTCGCCGGCGGCCAACCCGAGGACGGCGGCGTCCTGGCTGCCGTACAGGGTGAAGTCGATGTTCTCCACGAACGGGCCGATCTCGTAGTCGACGCCCCCGCTCGAGATCGTCTCGCCGGTCTCGTGGTGGTTCGGGTTCCTGACCGTGTGGGCGTGGCTTCCCGGGACGTGCTCCTGGAAGACCGTCGGGCCGAGCGCCGGGGCGCCTTCACCGGAGGCGGTGAGCAGCGCCTGCTTGGGGTCGTCGGCGTTGCGGGCTTCCTCGACGATGGGCTCCCAGAAATGGCGGGGGAAGATGAACATGTTCCACATGCCGTTGCCGGCACCCCAGATCGCCAGCCCGGGGCGGTCGTTGAACGTCACCTTGACCGTGTGGTCGTCCTCGGCTTCGACCGAGAGGACGCCGATCCGCTCGCCGCCTCCCGTCTCCTCGGATTCCTCGCCGGCGCAGTTGGGATGCGGCCGCGCCGCCGAGACCATGTCGACCCAGTTCCCCGTCAGGCAGAACTCGTATGCGGTCTCCCAGGTGAAGACGACGTCGTGGGCGGTCACCGGCTCGCCGTCGGACCACTTTGCATCCTGTTTCATCGGGATCCGCGCCACCCACACATCGCCTTCCTGTACCGGCTCCGGGACTTCGTCGATCGCCGCCAGCGACGCCCGCGGCTCGAGGCCCGGGAACGACAGGTCGTAGAGGAACCCGTATGTCGTCTGGAGCACGTACCGGTTCCACACGGAGTTGCAGCACGTGTCGCTGTCGGCCCAGGGGTTGTCGGTGATCGGGTCCTGGAAGATGCCCAGCCGGTACGTGTCAGCGGGTCCCGTGGCGGTGGCGGTGCCGCCTGTGGAATCCGTGCCGGCGGGTGTCGTCTCGTCCGGCGCGGTGGTGGCGTCTCCTCCTTCCGTCGCCGGTATCGTCTCGCTGGCCGTGCCGGTGGCCGATTCGCTGTTTCCTGCGCACGCGGCCGCCAACACACTCAGGGCCGCGATCAGCGCTACCCACCGGAGTGGGCGCCCTCCGCGTTTCGGTGTCACTGGTGGTCCTCCTGTTTCGGTGCCCGAAAGGACGCACCGAAACTACGGACCGGCCATGCAGGGCTGCATCGGGCAGGACTCCCCAATTCTGGGGTGCGTTCCCCGATATCAGGGGTCGATCAACCCCATGCGAGACGCCTCCGTCACGGCTTCCTCGCGGCTCGACACACCGAGCTTGGCGCGTATCGCCGTCACGTGATGATCCACCGTCTTGGCGGATATGTACATGCGGTCGGCGATCTGACGGTAGGTCAGGCCGTGGGCGAGGAGCCGCAGCACCTCGGTCTGGCGCCGGGTCAGGCCGGCCGGGTTGCGGCGGGTGTGCCGGTTGGGCCCTCGCGGGATCCTCGTGACCCCCATGTCGGTGAGCTTCCTGCGGGCCTGGGCGGCCCGGGGAGCGGCGTCGAGCCGGTCGAGGATCGCCAAGGCCGCCAGCACGGCATCCGGGTCGTCGCACTCGGCGAGAGCGCTCGCCTGCTCGTAGGGGCGGCCGAGCGCCTCCCACGCCGCCGCCGCCTCCCGCCACTGGCCCCGCACCTCGTACAGGTAGGGGAGTGAGGTGCCCTCGGGCGGCTGGATCTCGACGCCGGCTCGTGCCAGCCACACACCCGTCTCGCCGATCCAGCGCGGCACCCGGGTGGCCAGGGCCCGCCGGTACATCTCCTCCAGGTCGTCGACGTGGTGCTCCAACGTCCCCTGGAGCCAATGCCACTCGGCCAGGGCGGCGGTGATCGGGATCAGGCCCTGCGACTCGCCGAGCCGGTCCGCCAGATCACGCGCCCTCTCCAACGTCTGGGGGGCGGCGGGATCACCGCGGCGGGCCTGGATGTGGCCCAGGACCCGCAGGGCGCGGATCGCCACGACCGACTCTTCGCCGACCAGGTCGGCCACGTCCGCCTCCGCCGCCGGCCAGCGGCCCAGCTCCATGTGCAGCCACGAGCGGATGGAGAGCAGGAACCGGGTGTAGATGTGGACGTCGTGGCGGTCGCAGTACTCGAGGCCCTCCTCGATGTAGCGGGACGCCGGCTCGTACTGCATGTTCTCCAGGTGGCAGGCGGCGAGGTTGAGGTAGGCACGGGCGATGGTCTCGTCGTGCAGGTCGTTCTCGATGCCCACCCGGAGGCTCTCGACGAGGAGCGAGTCGTCGGCGGGATCGACGCGCAAGCGGGCCGAGCCCAGGCTGTTGAGGGCGTGGGCGAGGGTCTTGGAATCGCCGATCCGCCGGGCGATCTCGACCGCCCTCTCGCCCCAGGCGACCACGTCGTCGTTGCGGACGTCGACCATCGCCAGCTTCGCCAGCGCGGCATACGCCGCCGCCAGAGCAGGGCTGTCCGTCATGTCCTGGAGTAGCTCGACGGCCTGCCGCGCCGCCTTCTCGGACTCGGGGCCGCGCGCCTGCGCCCAGCGGACCTCTGACAACAGGACCAGGTCCGATCCGACCCGCTCCCGGTCCTCGTCGCCCCGCAGGGAGATGGCCTCCTCCAGCGCCGATGCCGCATCCTCCAAGTGGGATGCCAACAGGCACTCCTGGGCGTACTCCTCCAACAGCTCGGCCTGCTCCCGGGCGGAGAACGCCGATCTGACGGAGAGAGCCTGGCGCAGGTGCTCCAGGGCCTCGCGATGGCTGTGGAGCTCGATCGCCTGGCGGGCGGCGAGCGGCGCGAACCGCGCCACCGCCGAGGCGTCCCCGGCCTGGAAGGCATGGTGGGCGAGCCGGGCCGGTTCGGCGTCGCGGGCGGCGAGGACGTTGAGGACGCGATGGTGGAAGTCGATGAATCGGTCCCGGGCGAGCTGGTCTTCGACGGCGCGGCGAGCCAGCTCGTGGGAGAAGTGGTACTTGCCGTCGTCGACGAGCAGGTGGCCGGCGTCGATGGCCTCGGCCAGTCCCTTTCCGACGCCGCATCCCTCCAACAGCCAGTCTTCGACGCCGTGGGGGACGATCGAAGCCAGCTCCACGCACTCCCGGCCGATGGCTGTCAGCTCCCCGAGCCGGGCCACCACCGCATCCTGCACGGTGGCGGGCATCAGGTCGCCCGTGCGGAGGAGCTCGGTGACGAAGAACGGGTTTCCGCCCGTGAGCCGGAAGATCTGGGCGGCGTCTTCGGGCCCTGCCAGCTCGGCGACGGCCTCCGGCGAGAGCGGCCCCACCTCCAGCCGGACGAGGTTGGTCGCCGGCACCGACCCGATCGTCTTCCTGAGGAGGTGGTCGGACGGTATCCCGGGGTCGCGGTGGGTGACGACCAACAGCGCCGGCAGCCGGTCGATGCGCCGTCCCACGAAGGCGATGACGTCGAGGGTGGTTTGGTCGGCCCAATGGGCGTCCTCGACCACGAGCACGGACGGCCGCGGCGGGCGTCCGATCTCTTCCATCACGGCATCCAGGACCGCCCCGTGGTCGCCGCTGGCTATCGCTGCGCCGAGGGCCGGCGCGGCGGACGCCATGTCGCGGAACGGGCCGAGTGGCCGGGGGACGACCAGGTCGTCGCACATCCCCCACAACACCCGGCAGTCCGTGAGGCCGTCGGTGAAGTGCTTGACGAGAGCCGTCTTTCCCGTTCCGGCCGCGCCGGTGACCAGCACCAGACGCCCGTTTCCCTCACGCGCCTCCCGGAACCGGCGCTCCAGGACCTCGAAATGCTCCTCCCTCTCGAGGAGGACCGGTGCTTCCCTCATGTCCTCCACTGCTAGTTCCTCTCCTGGGCTCGCGCTGGACGTATCCGGACAAGCCTCGCCATCCTGTCCGGATGTGACCGGCGGTCATCATGGCTTCGTCGAAAACTAGACGCATGGATCCGATCGTGGGGGTCGTCACCACGGGCATCTACTGCCTGGAGGGTGTGTGCGGCGGGCGGCCGAAGCTGTCCAACGTCCGCCGTTTCACCAACGCGGTCGCAGCCGAGGCGGCGGGTCTGCGTGCCTGCCACCTGTGCCGACCCTACCGACGGGAACCGATGAGCACCTGGGTGGGTACGGAGCTGATATGCCGGGCGGTTCGCGTGATCCTCGACGGGGCTCTCCACGGCGGCACCGAAGAGGACCTCGCCCGGGCACTGGGGGTCTCGGCCCGTCATCTGCGCCGGCGCTTCCTGGAAGAAGTGGGAACCACCCCGGTGCAGCTGGCGCGGTCGAGCCGGGCTCACTTCGCCCGCCGGCTGTTGGACGACACCGACCTTTCCATCACTGAGATCGCGTTCGCCGCCGGGTTCGGGAGCGTCCGCCAGTTCAACCGAACGATGCGGGAGATCTTCCGGGAAACCCCCCGAGAGCTGCGGGCACGGCGGCGCAAGGCCGACCGGCTCGCCGCCGACGGGGGCCTGGCTCTCCGCTTGCCGGTCACCCGGGAGGTACCCGCCGACGTCTTCCTGGCGCTCCTGGGAGAGCAGGCCATCCCCGGCGTCGAATCGGTGCAGGCCGACGTCTACCGGCGGACCATCGAAGTGGAAGGTGCGCCGGGCGTGCTGGAGATAGCCCCCGGCGACGGCTCACACATGGTCGCCCGCCTGCATCTCCCGCACTGGGAAGGGCTGATCCACCTGGTCCGCAGGGCGAGGCGGATATTCCGCCTCGACGACCACGCCCACGACGGGAGCGGGGACTCCGTCTGCGGAGACGCTGCCCCTGACCTGCCGGGTACCTGGGACCCGTTCGAGGTCGGGGTCCGCTCCATCCTGCTCCGCACCGGGCACGACCCGACGGAAGGCCTCGCCGCCCTGGTCGGGTCCTTCGGCGAGGAAGTCCCCGGACTGGAGCCCTGGGGGCTCGGCCGCCTGTTCCCCCCGCCGGCCCGGATCGCCACAGAGGAGATCCGGCTGCTGCACGGTGCCGACGCCGCGCTGCTGCGGCGGTGGGCAGCAGCCATGGACGCGGCGGACCGCGCCCGCCTCGATCGTCAGTCCCTCGTCCGCCTGGGGAGGGCCGGAGGCTTTCCCCGATGGCTCACCGACGACGTCGCGGCCCGGTTGCCGTGAGGCTCACCCGCCCTTGACGCGGACACCCGCCTTCCACACGTCGACGATGCGGGAGGGATCGGCCAGCACCCGGATGTCGGTCGTCGGGTCGCCCGCCACCGTGATCACGTCGGCGTCGTAGCCGGCGGCGAGGACCCCCGATCGGGGAGCCTGGGGCCCCAGCGTCAGCGGCCCGGTCGCCGTCGCCGCCCGGATCGCCTCGAGAGGGGTCATGCCCAGCTCCACGAGATGGGCCAACTCTTCGCCGTTGCGCCCCCACATGCCGGCGCCCCAGATGTCGGTCCCGCAGGCGATGGTCACCCCGGCGGAGATGGCGGTGGCGACCGCCTCGGCGTGGCGCTGCACGATGGCGTCGAGCTTGGCGGCGGCGTACTCCGGCATCCCCTGGGCCCGCCCGACCGCGGCGAGATGCTCCACGATCCACCGGGTGGGAACCAGGATGGTCCCGGTTTCCTTCATCGCCGCCGCGGCTTCCTCGTCGAGATACGAGCCGTGCTCGATGGTGCGCACGCCCGCTTCGATGGCAGCCATGATCCCGGGTTTACCGTGGCAATGGGCGGCCACGGCCCGGTCGGCGCGGGCCGCCTCCTCCACGATCGCCGACAGCTCCTCGGCGGTGAACTGCTGGTGGATCGGGTGGTCGACCTGGCTCATCACCCCGCCGGAGGCGCACACCTTGATCACCTTCGCCCCCAGCCGCAGCTGGCGGCGCACCACCCTGCGGCAGTCGTCGGGCCCGTCGGCGAGGGCCGGAGCGCCCCAATGCCTTTCGGTCAGGGCGTTCGCATCGGCAGGGCTGACTCCGTGGAAGTCTCCGTGCCCGGCGGTCTGGGAGATCCCGGCTCCCGCCCCGTACACGTGGGGGCCGGGAGTCACGCCCTCTTCGATGGCGATGGAGAGCAGCGCTCCGTAGCCGCCGACCTCCCGGACCGATGTGAACCCGGCCTCCAGCGCGGCGACGGCGTCCTTGGCGGCCCGGAGTATGCCGATGTGGGGAGTCTGGGTCAGCAGCGCCTCCAGGTTCACGACCCCCCGGGGGAGGCCCATGAAGTGGGTGTGGGTGTCCCACAACCCCGGCATGACCGTGTCGGCGCGGACGGTGGTGTCGGCCGCCACGTCGGGCGCCCCGGCCGTCGGCCCCGCATAGGTGATGGTGGGACCGTCGAAGACGACGGTGGCGTTCGGTACCGGATCGCCGTCGCCCGGGACGAGGCGGTCGGCGTCGATCCTGGTGACGGCCATCACGATACCGCCTGGAGGCGCGGGCGGGACTCGACCTGAAAGCCGCCGAGGAGCGTCGTGACCCGGATCCTCAGCATCGGGGCGTCGGGGTCGCCGGGCTGGGTGCTGGACAGGTCGAGACCTCCCAGCCACGTCTGGTCGTCGACGTCGACCCGCCAGTCGGGCGGCACCACGACGCTGGTTCCTCCGAAGATCGTCGTGACGATCAACTCGGCGCCGGTGGGCCCGAGCTGGGCCCGGCGCAGATCCAGGACGACACCGCCGAACAGGGTGAAGATCTTGCCGCCGAGGAAGGACGACGCGGTCGAACGCATGTGGATGCCCTCGAAAACCGCCACGAGGTCGATCTCGTCCGACTGGGGGCCACCGCGGCTCTTGAGCAGGAGGCGAGCCGCCGCGCCTGCGGTGCCGGCGAGCACGGCGAGGGCCAGGAACGCCTTGAGGAGTCGTCGCAGCATTCCCTCATCTTGGCACCGTTCGGGGCCACCGGAGGGATCGGGAGTTCGCCCGTTCGCTGCCATACTCCTCGGAATGTACGAGTCGTTGAGCGCCGTGGCTGGATTCGACACCGCTGCCATCCGCTGGGATGCCGAGGCGTATCCCGAGAGGTTGTGGGCGGGTGACCCGACCGTGTGGTCGGAAGACCCCATTCCGGAGCTGGCGGACCGCTTGGGTTGGCTGAAGCTCCACGAGACCATGCCGGCGCGTGTGCCGGAGATGACCGCCATCGCCCAGAGCCTCGTCGACGACGGTGTGCTCGACGTCGTCGTCTGCGGCATGGGCGGCTCCAGCCTCGCCCCCGACGTCTTCGCCCACGTCATCGGCTCCGCCGCCACCTACCCGAAGGTCACGGTCCTCGACTCCACCCATCCGGCCGCCGTCGAGACCGTGGCCTCCGCCATCGACATCGAGAGGGCGGCATTCGTCGTCTCGTCGAAGTCCGGCACGACCCTGGAGACGCTCTCCTTCTTCCGCTACTTCTGGGAGCGCACCGGAGGCGACGGCTCCCGTTTCATCGCCATCACCGACCCGGGCACGCCCCTGGCCGAGCTGGGGGCCGAACGCGGGTTCCGCGCCGTGGTCCTCGCCCCGCCCGACGTCGGTGGGCGCTATTCGGCCCTCACCCCGTTCGGGTTGCTCCCCGTCGCGCTGATGGGAATCGACCCCCGAGCGCTCCTCGAGCGGGCCGCGGCGTTCGCGTCCGACGCCGCCGGCCGGCCCGCCGCCGAGGATCCCGCAATCGCGTTGGGGCTTGCCTGGGCCGCCCACGCCATGAACGGCCACGACAAGCTGACGTTCCGCACCTCACCCGGGCTCGCCGCATTCCCGGCGTGGCTGGAGCAACTCGTCGCCGAGAGCCTCGGCAAGGACGGGAAGGGCATCGTGCCCATCGCCGGTGAGCCGCCGCTCTCCACGTATGGCTACGACCGGATCTTCGTCGACTACGTCCTCGCCGGCGAAGAGCTGGAAGAACTCCCCGAGGACCTTCCCGTCGCCCGCTTCGAGCTCGCCGACGGCCTCGACCTGGCCGTCGAGATGCTGCGGGCCGAGGTCGCCACCGCCGCCGCCGGCCAGGTGCTGGGCGTGCATCCCTTCGACCAGCCCGACGTCGAGCGCGCCAAGCAGCTCGCCCGGCGGGCGATGTCGGGGGAGGGCGGCGACGACTCGGTGGCTCCCGTGCCCGCCGTCGGCGACACTTTCCGGGTGCGGCTGGAGCGGTTCCTCCGCGACGTGCGTCCCGGTGACTACGTGGCCCTGCAGGCGTATCTGGCGCCCGACCCCGACATCGAGGCGGCTGCCTCCCGCATCCGTCGAATCGTGGCCGAACGCTACGAGTGCGCCACCACTTTCGGCTACGGGCCCCGCTTCTTGCACTCCACGGGACAACTCCACAAGGGCGGGCCCAACACCGGGGTGTTCATCCAGCTGGTGGACCGCCCCTCCCACGACGTCCCGGTTCCGGAGACCGACTACACCTTCGGCCGTCTCATCGCCGCCCAGGCGGCCGGCGACTACGCCGCACTGCGGGAGGTAGACCGCCGCGTGCTGCGCGTGGACGTCACCGACGGCGGCATGGAAGCCTTGATCGAGGCTCTGGAATGACGGCTGGCCGGTACACGCCGGAGGCGCTCTCGGTCGAGATCGACCCCCATCTCTTCGTCGTCTTCGGCGGTACCGGCGACCTGGCCCGCTCCAAGTTGCTGCCCGCCCTGTATCGGCTCCTCCGGAGTCGGGACTTCTCCGACACCGTGCAGGTGCTCGGGGTGGCGAGCCGCGACATCGCCGACGACGAGTACCGCCGCCTCGTCAGAGATGCCCTGTCCGAAGCCGGTCACGACGTCGACGACGATTGGTTGGGCAGAGCCGTCCACTACCAGTCGCTGCGCCACGGCTTCGAGGCGCTGGCGGCGCGGATCGGCCAGATCGAGGATGCCGCCGGTCTCGGCGGCAACCGGGCGTTCTACCTCGCCGTCCCTCCCGATGTCTTCGAGGACACGGTAGAAGGCCTCGGCAAGGTCGGTGTCGTCGACGGCGCCGGATGGACGCGGGTGGTGGTCGAGAAACCGTTCGGCGTGGACCGGGCGACCGGATCCCGGCTCAACCAGTTGCTGCACCGTTGGTTCGCCGAGGAGCAGATCTATCGGATCGACCACTACCTCGCCAAGGAGACGGTCCGCAACCTGCTGGCCCTCCGCTTCGCCAACCCGATCTTCGAGTCGTCGTGGACGAGGGACCGGATCGATTCCGTGCAGATCACGGTGGCCGAGGACGGCGGGATCGGCACCCGGGCCCGCTACTACGACTCGGCGGGGGCGGTCCGCGACATCATCCAGAACCACGCCCTCCAGATCTTCAGCCTCGTGGCCATGGAGCCGCCGGTGCAGGCGACCGCCGAGCACATCCGCGACGAGAAGGTGAAGCTGCTGAAGGCGACCGCGGCGGTGCGTCGGAGCGATCTCGTCCGCGGCCAGTACACCGCCGGCAGGATCGGAGGCGAAGACGTCGTCGGGTACCGGGACGAGACAGGCGTCGCTCCCGACTCCCTCACCGAGACCTACGCCGCACTGGTCCTCCACGTCGACAACTGGCGGTGGAAGGGCGTCCCCTTCTACCTCAGGGCCGGCAAACGGCTGGCCACACGGGTCACGCAGGTCTCGGTCGTGTTCAAAGAGCCGCCGGTGAGCCTGTTCTCGGTCGTCGACGAATGCGAGATGCACCCCAACGTGTTCGAGATCCGGCTGCAGCCGTCGGAGGGTTTCGCCCTCTCGTTCGAGATGAAGGTGCCGGGAGAGGGCTATGTCCTCCAGACCCAGCGGCTGCGCTTCGACTACGACGAAGTGTTCGGCGAGCTGCCCGACGCCTACGAGACGCTGCTCGCCGATGTCATGACCGGCGACCAGACGCTGTTCGTCAGGGCCGACGAGGTCGAGGAGGCGTGGAGGATCGTCGAGCCGGCGCTGGACACCGACGAGGCGCCGGAGGCGTATCCGGCCGGGTCGTGGGGCCCGCCGGGTGCCGACGACCTCCTCGCCCGCAGGGGCGATCGCTGGCTCACCCCCGTCATCTGACCATCCACCGATGATTCGGGCGGCTCGGTGTCGTCTCACCTGCTGTGAGACGGAAACCGGAACCCATGCCTGTCGGATCTGTGCGGGTATCGCGAAAATACCTTGACACTTCGCGAACCGGGCCGGTAGGTTGCGAGGATCGCAAACCGCGAGGCTCAGGTGGAGAGACGGCGCATCGACAACCCGCGAATGACGGCGACGGGTAGCGGCGCGTGGCTCTCGCTCTCCGGCAATCCGATCGAGCCTCTTCACGGCAAGAACTCGGTCGTCGCCCAACCGACTCTCGTCGTTCCGCTCATCGGCATTGCCCCCCGACGGCTTCGTTAGAACCGATCACCTCCTCAATCCGTTTAGAAGCCGCCGGGTCCTCAGAAATCGGCGGCTCTTTTCGTGGCCGCATCACTTCGAAAGGTTTGCGCATGAGAGACATCTACAGATTGGGTCGCTGCAGCGACGGCGCCGACCACGACCTGTTCTTCAGCCAGGACGCCAAGGACCTGGCCAAGGCGCAGGCGATCTGCGCAGAGTGCCCGGTGCGGCTGAAGTGCTTGGCTCTGGCCCTCGAGGAGGGATTGGAGTACGGCGTCTGGGGTGGTGTGATCTTCTGGGAAGGCCAGGCCTTCCACCGGAAGCGGGGTCGGGGCCGGCCTCGTCACTCGGAGGCTCACCTACCGGTCGAAGCCGACCGGGAAGAGCTGTTCGAGCTCGTCAAGTCGGCTTAGACCGGCGGTGTCAGGACGCTGTTCGGGCCGCCAGCTCCAGCTGGAGTGACTTCGGGTCATCGAGATCTCCCTTGCGGAGCTTCTCAATGGCCCGAGTCTCGATCTGGCGGATGCGCTCGCGGGTGACGTTGAACTCCCGGCCGACCTCGTCGAGGGTCGCCGGCTCCTGGCCGTTCAGCCCGAAGCGCATCTCGAGAATTCGCCGTTCCCGGTCGTCGAGGCGCTGCAGGACGATCTTGAGGCTCTCGAGGTGGATCTGTTTCATCACCTGTTCGAACGCCGGGATGGCGTCCGTGTCCTCGATGAAGTCCCCGAGAACGGCGGTGTCGTCCCCGACCGGCTGATAGATCGAGACCGGTTCGGGGGCGAGACGCTTGGCGTCGCGGACCTTGGCGAGGGCCACTCCCGATTCCGCGGCGATCTCCTCGTCGGTCGGGTTGCGGCCGAGACGCTTCAAGAGGTTGTTCTCGGCGGTCTGCACCGCCGAGATCGTGTCGATCATGTGGACGGGTACCCGGATGGTCCGCGACTTGTCGGCGATGGCCCGTGTTATCGCCTGGCGGATCCACCAGGTGGCGTAGGTGGAGAACTTGAACCCCTTGCGGTACTCGAACTTCTCCACCGCCCGGATCAGACCCAGGTTGCCTTCCTGGATCAGGTCCAGGAACGTCATGTTCGATGCGGGATACCGCTTGGCGATGGAGACGACCAGGCGCAGGTTGGCCTGGATGAACTCACCGCGGGCCCGGTCGCCTTCGGCCACCTTGCGTCTCAAGCGGACGCGCTCTTTCGGATCGGTGGTGTGCTCGAGGGTCTTGGCGGCCTTGCGGCCTTCCTCCATGACCTTGGCCAGCCGGACTTCGTCCTCGGCTGTCAGGAGCGGGTACTTGCCGATGCCATCCAGGTAACGACGGATGGCCTCGCTGTCGGTTTCACGCTGGGTGCTTGCCATATCTCCAACACATCAGATGCTCGAGATATCGGCTCGATACATCCGAATATGAAGCGGCCGGGCGGATCAAATGCCTTTGTTCCGGGCGGGCTAGTCACTCCCGGGTGGGCGTCGAGAGCGTGCTGGGACGGCCGCTACATGTTCTTCGCCACCGAGATGAAGGACCTGTCCTTCTCGGTGGCGAGCTCCTCGTCGACGGCCACGACCACCGCCGTGATCGGGACGGCGAGGAAGGCGCCGGGGATGCCGAAGGCGACGCCGCCCACTGCGATCACCAGCAACACGACCAGCGGGTGGAGCTGCATGGTCCGGCCGAACACCAGCGGCATCACGATGTCGCCCTCGAGCTGCTGGACGCCGAGGACGATGCCGAAGACGATCAAGGCGTCGGTCCACCCGCCGTTGACGAGAGCCACCGCCACCGCCACGAGGCCCGAGAGGAACGCGCCGACCAGGGGAAAGAAGGCGCCGAGGAACACGAGGATGGCGAGCGGCAGCACCAGCGGAACTCCGACGATGAGAAGGCCGATGGCGATCGCGGTGGCGTCGACGATCCCGGTGATCGCCAGGCCTTTCACGTAACGGTTCAGGGTCCGCCACGCCGCGGCGGCGCCCCGGCGGAACCGGTCGGCGGATCGGGGCGACATGCGATCGGCGATGCGGGCGGCGACCCTGTCGCCGTCCTTGAGCACGAAGAAGGCGACGATCAGGGCCAGGATCGTCCCGGTGACGATCTCGACCACCGCCGCCGCCCCGCTGAGCAGGCCGGATCCCAAGCCGGCGGCTTGCTCCCGGAGCTGTTCCAGCAGCTGCTGCGAGTAGCGCTCGACGTCTTGGGGGGACAGGCCGAATGGCCCGTCGCTCAGCCAGGCGAGCACCGCCTCGTACGCCTCCACCAGGTCGGCGCCCAGCGGCTCGAACCCGGCGGCGAGCTGGGGGATGACCACCAGGGCGACGCCCACCAGTGCCATCACCGCCCCGAGGATCACCGTCCACGTGGCCACGATGGGCGGCCATCCACGTCGTTTCAGGCTCTGGACCGGCCCCCACAGGATGGCGGCGGGGAAGAGGCCGATCACCACCGACAGGACCACGACGGATACGGCCTGGAGGACCTGCCACCCGAAGTAGACGGTGGCGCCGATGACCAGCAGCCGCCACGAGATCGCGGCCGTCTCACGCAGCCATTTGGGTACGTGGTCTTCCAGTTCGGCCCTCCTTGTGGTGGCGGCCAGTGTACGAGTGGAGGCGATGAGAGCCCGTGCTCTGCTCCCGGGTGCTTATTTCGGTGGGAGTAGTGCACGCGTTTGCCTAGGTTGGGGAGGGACCTCCTCGTTTGGGTGCATACGAGTCGGGTCGTGTGGTCCGCGGGTCGGCGTGGCGGTCCTTCCTTCTCGCCACGCCGACTCGAGGGGCCCGTTCGGTCCGCCGGCCGATGTCAGCCGGCCGGAGCCCGCCTAGACTTTCGGTCGATTCCCCGGGCGTTTAGCTCAGTTGGCTAGAGCACTGCCCTTACAAGGCAGGGGTCGGCGGTTCGAGTCCGTCAACGCCCACCAGTCACCCTCGCGCCCGCAAGCACGCCCTGACCGCGACCTCTCGCGCTCTCCGAATCTGTCACAGGCGTCCCGTAGTGTCGGGGCATGGCGGAGAGTGGGGTGCGAGAGAAGGGCTTGGGGGAGAGAGGCCCCGACGAGATCGCTTCTCTGATCGCAGGTCTCGCTCGCCTGGGCCCCGGAGTCCTGGCATACCTGGCTTTCGACCAGGTGGACCGCAGGCGGCTGAACGGTCATCAGTTGGTGGAGGTGATAAAGGCCCGGGCCCGCCTGATCTCCCATCTCCAAGCCGAGCTGTGCGCGGACATCGCCGAACTGGCCCACACTCCCGAAGGCGGACCGGACTCACCCCCCGAGAGGACCGAATTCGTCGACGAGTTCGTGGTGGACGAGGTGGCGGCGGCGTTGCGGTCGACGGCGAGGGCGGCCGACGCCCAGGTGACGCTGGCGCTGCGGTTGTCCCGTCTTCCCAGGGTGTGGGAGGCGCTGTATCTAGGCGAGATCGACCTGGCCCGGGCGCGGGTCATCTGTGAGGAGACGGCGCACCTCTCCGACGAGGAGGCCGAAGCGGTGGCCGCCGAGATCGTGGAAGAGGCCCCGAACCTGACCACCGTCCAACTGGGTCGGCGGCTGCGCCGCCTGGTGACCGAGAAGAACCCCGAAGCTGCCAAGCGTCGCTACGAGAGGGGTGTGGAGGAGCGCCGGGTGGAGACGGGTTCGAACCCGGACGGCACCGCCGAGCTGTGGGGCCGCCAGTTGCCGGCCGACCGGGTGGCGGCGGCATGGCATCGGATCACCGCGATGGCCAAGAGCCTGCGCCGGATGGGCGACGAGAGGAACCTCGACCAGATCCGCGCCGACATCTTGTTGGACCTGCTCGACGGGAGGACGGATCACCGGGCAGGAGCAAGAGGCGGGGTCAGGCTGACCGTGGACCTGCCGACGCTGATGGGGATGGCCGACAAGGCAGGAGAGATCGAGGGATGGGGGCCCGTGGTGGCCGACCTGGCCCGCCAGATCGCCGAGGCGCAGACAGCCGGCACGTGGGAAGCGTCGGTGGTCGACCCCGAGACCGGCCAGCCGTTCTGGACCGGCATCACCCGGAGGCGCCCCACGTCTGCCCAGCGGAGATTCGTCGAGGCCCGCAACCCCACCTGCGTGTTTCCCGGCTGCACCAGACCGGCGGTCGGCTGCCATCTGGATCACACCGTTCCCTATTCCGAGAACGGTGCGACGGCCCTCCACAATCTGGGGCCGCTCTGTGGCCGCCATCACCTGCGAGCCAAACACCGAGCCGGCTGGAAGGTCGTCCAGACCCCACCCGGCGCCTTCGAGTGGACCAGCCCGCGCGGCCACACCTACACCGTCCGCCCACCGCCGACCTGAAACTTCCTCTTCGTCGTCTACCGTCAGGTCATGGCCACCGTCGCGTCGCTACTCGAGGAGCTCGGACGTCGCACCCGCCCCGATCGGGCGGCCGAATGGGACCCGGTCGGCCTCCAGTTCGGCGATCCGGACAAGGAGGTCGAGAAGGTGGCGGTCTGCCACGAAGTGGGCGAGGCCACGGTCGAGCGCCTGCTGGCGGAACGCCCCGACATGGTGGTCTCCTATCACCCCCTCCTGTTCCGGCCCACCAACCGGCTCGTCGCCGGACGTTCCCCCGCCGGACGCGCCTACCGGCTGATCTCGGCCGGGATCGCCCTCGGCGTCACCCACACCGACTTCGACGCCGCTCCGGGAGGAACCGCCGACTCCCTGGCCGAGGCACTCGGGCTCGAAGACGTCGTCCCGTTCGGCCCGGTGGCGGGAGCGCCGCAGGTCAAGGTGGTGACGTTCGTGCCGGAACAGGACGTCGACTCGATCGTGGAGGCCATGTCGAGGGCGGGGGCGGGGCGGATCGGCAACTACCAGTGGTGCAGCTACCGCACCGAGGGGTTCGGCTCGTTCCTCGCCGCCGAGGGCGCCTCTCCGGTCGTCGGTGAAGCCGGTGCCCTCAACGTCGAGCCCGAGATGAGAGTGGAGATGATCGCCCCTGCCTCCCGACAGGACGCCGTGATCGCCGCTCTCGTGGCCGCCCACCCCTACGAGGAGCCGGCGTTCGACGTCTACGAGGTCCGCTCGAACCACGGTCTGATCGGAAGGGCGGGGACGTTCGGCGGTTCGCTGGCGGACTTGGTGGAGGTCGTCGCCGAGAAGCTGGGCCGCTCCGGCCTCAGGGTGGCCGGCGACCTCTCCGCCCGCGCCGAGCGTGTGGCGGTCGTGCCCGGCTCGGGCAGCTCTTTCATCTCGGCGGCGCGCAGTGCCGGGGCGGACGCGATCGTCACCGGCGACGTCGACCACCATCGGGCCGTCGCCGCCCTCGACGGAGGCCTGGCCGTGGTCGACCCGGGCCACGCCGCCACCGAGCTCCCCGGGATGCGGAGCCTCGTGGGGACGGTGGAAGGCCTCGGTGTCGAGGTGATCGACCTGACGGGAGACGGCCGCGGGCCGTGGACGCCACTCGTCGCGGGACAACTACCCTGACCCGGGCATGGAGATACCTGCCCTCGCTGATCTCCTGGACGTCCAGGAGCTCGATCTCGAGATCGACCGGCTTCTCCACAGGCGCGCCACGCTCCCCGAGCTCGAGCGCTACCGAGCCGCCCAGGAGCAGATCGACGCCCTCGACGAGCAGATCTCCAAGCTCTCCGACGAGGTCCGTCAGCTCGAGCTGTCGGTGGATAAGGCCGAAGGGGAGTTGGAGATGCTGGAGACGAAGCTGCAGGAGCAGGAGACCCGCCTGTTCGCCGGCGGCATGTCCGCCCGGGAGACCGAGAACATGCGCCTCGAGGTCCAGGCTCTGCGGAACCAGCAGGGGACCTACGAGGAGCGCATCCTCGGCTTGCTGGACGAGCTCGATCCCAAGCGGGAGGAGCTGGAGAGGCTGCAGAAGGAGCGCCAGGCTCTCGCCGAGGAGAAGGACTCGCTCGAGGCGGTCATCTCGGCCGAATGGCGGCAGATCGACAACGAGATCGCTCGAAAGGAAGAGCGGAAGAGGGAGGCGCTCGCCCCGATACCCGACGATCTGGTCGAGCTCTACGAGAAGCTGAGGGAGACCAAGGAGGGGGTGGCCGTCGGCCGGCTCGAACACGACACGTGCGGTGGGTGTCACATCCGCCTGTCGCCGGCGGAGGTGGCCGAGGCCAAAGAGAGCGACCCTCCCCGCTGCGTCCACTGCCGGCGAATCCTCATCATCTGAGCAGTGCTGTTCTGGCGTCTCGGCGCGATCACCTTCCTGTTCAGGTGGATCTTCCGGGATCCGATCGTCGACATGCGCTTCCTGGCGCTCGGCGTCGTGGTCCCGGACGTGATCGACCTCCTCGCCGCCACCATTCTCGGCGCCGAGTACGCCCGTCTCTGGGGCCACACCCTCGCCCTCCCCACCTTGCTGGCGATCGGCATCCTCCTCACCACCCGGCGGGGGAGGCGTCGGCGGGGGTGGATGGCCCTGGTGGTCGCCTGGATGCTCCACCTGGTGGTCGACCAGATGTGGCTCCACGAGGCGGTGCTCTTCTGGCCGTTCTTCGGCTGGGACATCGTCATTCCGGCGACCGGCGGCTTCTGGGCGGCGGCCTGGCAACGCGCCCTGTCCGATCCGTGGCGGTGGGTCCTGGAGCTCGTGGGGCTCGGCTATCTGGCCTGGCTGTTCGCGGCCAGCGGTCTGCGCGACAGGAAGGCGCGTGAGCGGCTCATCGCCACCGGACGCCTCGGTTGAGGTGTTGGCCGCCGGGTAGAGTGTGGCGGGCTAAGCGCATGCGCTCCTCGCCTTCCCTCCGTTGGTGGCTCGTTCCCGCGCTGGTTCTCGTAGCGGCATGCTTCGGGGACGCCGAACCGGTCGAGACCACGCTCCCTCCCCAGATGGAGCCGGTCGACGTGGTCGACGCACTCTTGACCGCCCTCCACGAAGGACGATTCGAGGACACGCCCGCTTTCACTGACGTCGAACAGGCCAGCTTGGTGTCACTCGCCGAAGGGGCCGACGCCACCGAGATAGTCGAGGCGTTGGAAGAGGACCCCGACGCCGTGGCAGCCAACTTCTGGTCGGGGTTCGCCCAGACCCTCGACCCCGACCTCGACCCGTCAGCCGTCGCCCTGCAGGCGGGAGAGCGGATCGAGCTCGAAGGCCGCGTCTGGGTGCCGGTCACCGTGAGCGGCGTCGCCGAGTCCGAGCGGGTGTTCTATCTCCGCGACGCCGACGGGTGGAGGATCGACCTGATGGCGACGTTCGGCCATGTCCTGGCCGAGCGGCTGGTGCCCCGCGTGGAAGCCCTCCTGTCGTCGGCCAACACGAACGCCGCCACGCTGATCGCCATGTTGCGGGACTCTGCGCCGTCGCTGCAGGTCGCGGCGCAGAACCCCGATCTCGACCTCGCGGCCCACCAGGCGCTCATCGCCCTCCTCGAGAGGGTGACGAGAGCCACCTGAGGCTTCAGTTGCGCAGGGCGGGAAGCACCTGCTGGCCGAGGGTGGTGATCAGCTCCTCCTGGTCCAGCGCCGCCATCTGGAACGTGACGACGTCGGCTCCCAGGTCGGTGATCAGCGGCTTGTAGGTGTCGACCACTTCCTGCGGGGTCGAAACCAGCGAATAGCGGCCGAGCACCTCCTCGCGGGGCAGCTGGTCGGCCTTCTCCCGGAGCTCCTGGGGGTCGACCGCCTCGAGGCGTCCCGGGGCGCGCAGGCCACGCCACGACGTCAGCGCCGTCCACGCCTCGTTCTCGGTGGTCGCCCAGATCGACCAGCGGGTGGCGATGACGGTGGGGCGCGGGAGCCCGGCGTTCTCGGCGGCCTCGTTCAGCGGCTGGATCACCTTCTCTTTCGTCTCCTCGGGAACCTTCACCGAGGTGATCACCCCGTCGGCGCGCTGGCCGGCGAGAGTGGCCGACTTGGGGCCTCCCGCCGCCAGGTAGATGGGCAGATGGTCCTGTACCGGAGGCGAGTACAGCTTCGCCCGGTCGGTCCGGTAGTACTTGCCCTCGAATGTGAGTTTCTCGCCGTCGAGGAGGCGCCGCATGATCTCGAGGGCTTCGGTCATCCGCTCGTTGCGCTCCTTGTAGGCGGGGAACTCGTAACCGAGCGGGCCCTCGTTGATGTTCTCGCCGGTCCCCACGCCGAGGCGGAAGCGGCCCCCCGAGAGGCGGTCGAGGGTCGCCGCCGCCTGGGCCACGACACCCGGGTGGAAACGGAACAGCGGAGTCGTGACGCCGGTGACGAACTCGATCCGCTCCGTGGCTTGGGCCATCGCCCCGATGGTGGCGTAGGCGAAACCGGCGGCCGACTCGTCGTCCACCCAGGGGTGGAAGTGCTCGGAGACCATGACCATGTCGAAGCCCGCCTCCTCGGCGAGTACGGCGTGACGGACCAGTTCTTCGGGCTGGAACTGCTCGTGACCGCAGAAGTAGGCGAACTTCGTCAAGGCGACCTCCGGTTTGGTAATGGACGAGAGGACTCTAGAGAATCGCCACACTCACCCGGACTGCCTTAACGTCTCTCCCGTGCTGCCTCTCAGAGACGAGAACCCGACCCGACGCACCCCGATCGTCACGCTGCTGATCATCGGGGCCTGCCTGTGGCTGTACTTCGGCTGGCAGCCCACGTTCGGCCAGCAGGGGGTCGTTCGCGTCGACACCCCCGTGGGCACCGTTTCGTTCGACGAGCCGACGGCCTTCACCCTCGAGAACGCCGCCATTCCGTGCGAGATCGTCAACGGCCGGCCGCTCACCGTCGAGGAAGTCGTCGAGACCTTCAGCCCTCCCATCGACCCGGAGGCGTGTCGGGGCAGCGAGACCTTCACCCCGCCGGTTTTCCCCGAGAAGTCGGTCTTGCTGTCGATCCTGACGTCGATGTTCCTCCACGGCGGGCTCGCCCACCTGTTCGGGAACCTGCTCTTCCTGTGGATCTTCGGCAACAACATCGAAGACCACATGGGGCACCTTCGGTACCTGGTCTTCTACCTGCTGGGCGGGGTCGTGGCCACGGGCGCCCACGTGATCCTCAATCTCGACTCGACCATCCCCATGGTCGGCGCGTCGGGAGCGATCGCCGCTGTCATGGGGGCGTATCTCGTGTGGTTCCCCGACGCCCCCGTGCGGACGGCCGTGTTCTTCTTCTTCATATCGATCGTCGACATCCGGGCGAAGTGGCTGCTCGGCTTCTGGTTCGTCTCCCAGTTCTTCACTTCGCCGAACAGCGGCATCGCCTGGGCCGCTCACGTCGGGGGTTTCATCTTCGGCGTGATCGTGGGGTTGATGGTTCGAGCCAACCGGGGTCTGCGGCGGGCCACATGGACGCGGGACTACCGCCACGTCGACCGGTGGGACCCGACCGGCGGCGTCGGCTACGGCCCCTATGCCCGCCGCCGCATCGGCCGCTACTGAAAGCTGATGAAGACCGGCTGGGGCTCCAGGTCGAGCACCTGCTCCGGGGTGGCCATCGGCCGGTCCTCGTCGTAGAAGTTCTTCCAGCCCCAGCGCCAGCCGCCTTCGCCGGCCGCCAGCAACGCGTTCCAGGTGTCGTACTTCGTCTGGAGCGGGCCCTGGCCGTCCATCTGGATCACCACCGCCAGTTCCGGCGGGGTGCGAATCTCTTCTCGCTCGGTGATCATCGACAGCCGGAACTGGTGCACCACCAGGAGCTTCTGGGGGAGGTGGTCGTCCCGGACGATGCCGGCCAGCCAATCGACGACGGTGTTGATCTCCTTCGCCGACACCGATCCGATCTGCTGGAGGTGGCGCTGGTCGGGCCCCAGCCTCCACTCGGGGTCGAGCGCCAGCCCGACGTGGGGGAGTCGCAGGAGCTCCTCGTAGCGCTTGGCCTGGGTGAGGAAGTCGGTTCGTCCCGGCTGGAGGTCGAGCACGACGTAGTAGCCCGCTTCGGCAGCCGCCTCCACCCACGGGCGGAGGTCGTCGACCGACAGCTCCGCCGAGTAGTCGCCGTCCTCGCCGGCACCCGCGGTAGCGGTGGTGGCGATGATCTCGAAGGTGGGGAGGACCGGGGTGTCGTCGGTCTGGTAGGCGGCGGCGATCTCGGCCGCCCGGGCGACCGCCTCATCGACCGGTTGCTCTCCGAGCACCCCCAGGCTGGCAGTGTGGGGGTGGCCGTACATCGCCACCAGGCGCCGACCGGGGAAGAGGACGTGGCCCCCACCCGGTAGCTCGGGGGCATCCGCCAGGACGTCGAGCTGCCAGGGCGACGCCTCCGAGAAGGCTCCGACCAGTCGGCGGTTCGTCGATTCCCTGACGACCGGCCGCAGGAGCCGTCGCCGGCGCAGATCGCCCGGCTTCGCCCACAGCGCCTCCCCGCCGACGGCTTCCGCCGTCGCCGACACCGCCACACCCAACAGCGGCTCCTCGGCGGAAACCAGCACCACGGTCTCGGCGGGCTCGGCCGCCTCGACCGTCGCAACGATCTCCTCGTCGGCGACCTCCCCGTCGGCGGCGGTCGGCACCAGGTTCGGCTCCTGGCCCTCGTCTTCGGGGTAAGGGAGGATCGAGTGCATGCCCCCGACGACGACGTCGGCGTCCGATGTCCACACCCGGGCTGCACCGAGCGGCGTCGGGTCGTAGGGCTGATCGGCGGTGGCGTAGACGAGCGGTGCCCCGATGGCGTCCGCCACCCGGGTGGCGGTGACCACGTCACCGTGGGCGGGAGCGACGACGACGTCGGTGGCGGAGCACACCAGGGAGTGGGCCGTTTCGACCGAAGCCGTGACGGGGTCGCCGGTGATCGGCGGGGGCGTGGGTGATTGGGGCGGACAGGGTTGGATCAGGGCCCGAGGCGGGTGGACGTCGATGGTCGTCGACGTCGTCGGTGGGGCCGTGGTCGACGTCGTGGTGGAGCTGGTGGTGGGCTCGGTGGTCGGAGGCGGCCCCGAGGCGGGGGCAGCCAGTTCGACGGCACCCAGGCAGGCGCCGAGCAAGAGTGTCGACACGATGCCGACGAGCAGGCGACGTCGAACCATCACGACATGATCGGCATACAAACGAAAGACCCGAACCCAAAGGTTCGGGTCTTCCGCGCGTACAGGTGTCTCGTTACGTGCGGGCTCGTGCCTGCCGGTAGATCAACACCAGCACCACGGCACCGAGGATGGACAGCACCCATCCCCACAGGCCCGTGTTCACCACGTCGATGGAGACGCCCTCGGTGTCGTCGAACAGGCTGGCCACGAAGCTGCCGAGGATCGCGCCTCCGATTCCGAGGAGGATCGTGGCGATCCATCCCATCGGGTCCCTCCCCGGAACCAGCAGCCTGGCGATGGCCCCGACGATCAACCCAACGACGATCGTCCAGATGATTCCCATGTTCCCTCCTCACTTTCCGCTCGGTCGCGGAATCTCTCCTATCGACAACAAGCGTAACCATGTGGCGGGCGCTTAGTACGGAACCTCGGTTCCGGGGCGCATGCGGGCGAGAGCCGGCGGTGCGGTTCACCACAGCGGCCACGGCATCGGCGGGCGGTCGTGGGGCGGGGGAGGGTGCACCGGGTTCTCCACCAGCGCCAGGGCGCGTTGCACCGTCCTGGCCACCTCGGCCGGCGTGAGGAGACCCGAGATCGCCGCTTCGATCGCCGCCGGGTCGATCCGCCGCACCAGGTCGTCGGGGATCCGTTGCCCGGCGAACGACCACAGCACCGTGCGCAGCTTGTCGTCGGCATGGAACGTCAGGCCGTTGTCGATGGCCCAGATCCGGGTGTCGTTGGGCTGGCGGAGCAGGTGGCCGATCTTGCGGTCGGCGTTGTTGGCCAAGACGTCCAGGAGGGCTATCGGCCACAGGCTGGGGTCGGCGGCGACGATGAGGGGACGGGGATCCCACTCCAGGTCCTCTTCGAGGAAACGCTGGGCGGAGCCGGGGCCGAACGGGCCGTCGGCGAGGACCGTCTCGGGGACGACGCCCAGGCCGAGGCTCTCCGAAAGCCGGTAACAGGCCACTTCACGGCGGGCCAGTGTCCCATGGGGGAAGTCCCACAGCGGCCGCTCGCCTCGCTCTGGCTTGTACACCCACGGCCGGCCCTCTCCGTCGCGGGCGAGGAGGGTGGCGTTGGAGGCGCCGGGGAGCAGCCCATCGATCGACACCAGGTCGAGACGCGGAGGCGAGGCGGCTTTCTCCACGATGCGAGCCTATTCGGCGTCCCCCGAAAGGCTCAGTCGGCGAAGTGCCCGTTGGAGGCGGGGCAGCGGTGCCCCTCGGGGTCTTCGGGGAGGTGGCAATGGGGGCAGATCGGCCGCCCCGCCGCCACCACTTCCAGGGCGACCTCTGCCATCGCCAACAGCTGTTCGGGAGCGACGATGAACCGGATCGCCTCGTCGTCGTCTTCGAGCGAGGTGATCACCACCGCCACCAGCTCGGACTCCAGCGCGGCGAGTTGCACCGTGCCCACCGCGAAGAGCTCTTCGCCGGGCTCGCCCAGCACCAGGCTCGGCTTCAGGGCGTCCACGGCCTGGCGGTCGGGTTGGATACCCGCCGCGGCGAGCAGTGTCATGACCTGTGACCCGAGAGCGGCGACCTGCTGTTTCTCGGCGTGCAGCCACAGCTCTTCTCCCGCCGCGGTGACCTGGATGTAGAAGTGGCGACGGCCCGGTTCGCCGATGGCGCCGGCCACGAAGCGTTCGGCAGGGCCCAGGTCCCTCATCGCCACCACCTCTCCGCTCCGGATGCGTTGACGGCCACCACCGCCGGGGGGCCGTCGGTGGGCAGGTCGATCACGCTGACGGAGGCCGGGGAGATCACGATCCGCTGGAACAGGTCGAACGGCTGGCCGAGGTAGTGGCTGATGATCGCTTTGATGACGTCGGCGTGGCTGACCAGGGCGAGGGTGCGCTTGGGGGCGGCGGCCGCGAGACGCTCGCAGGTGGCGACTCCGCGGCGCTGCATGTCGGCCATCGACTCGCCGCCGGGAAACGTGACGCGGCTCGGTGTCGTCTTGACGGTCTGCCACAGTTTGAGACGGGTCAACTGCTTGAACGTCCGGCCCGACCAGTCGCCGAAATCCACCTCGATGAGGCCGTCCTCTCGGACGGGAGACAGCCCGTGGGGCCGGGCGACGATCTCGGCGGTCTCCCAGGTCCGTTCTATGGGTGAGGCGTACACCGCGGACAACTCCACGTCGGACAGGCGCTCGGCCAGGTCTTCGGCGAGGCGCCGGCCGTCCCCGCCGAGCGACACGCCGGGGAGGCGGCCGGTGAGCCTCTTGCCGGTGTCGGGAGTCGGGGCGTGGCGAATCAGGAGTAGACGAGCCATGGGTGCTTGGAGCCTACTCGGACCGCGTCGGGACCCTTCAGAAGCGCCCTTCGGAAGCGCTTTTCAGAACAGCGTCTCCTCGAAGCGCTCGACGAGCTCCGGGCCGTTGTTGCGGACACTGTTCACCTTCGAGGAGACAGGGTGCTCCATGATGAGGTCCGGGTCGATGGGGCGGACGAGCGAGAGCACTTCCTCGACGTCGTCCAGGCCCCGGTCCAACCAGGCGTCCCACACGTCCTCCGGCAAGGCGACGGGCATCCTGTCGTGGATGCGGGCTATCACCCCTTCGGCCTTCGTGGTGATGATGGTGAAGCGACGCACCCACGAGTCGGTGGCGGGATCCCGCCAGGAGCTCCAGAAACCGGCGAAGGTCATCGGGTGCCCGTCGGCACGGTACACCCAATGTGGAGTCCGTCCCTTCTCCTTGGGCTCCCACTCGTAGAAGCCGTCGGCGGGGACGAGGCAGCGATTCTTGGCGAACGCCCGCCGGAACGCCGGCTTCTCCGTCACCGTCTCCAGCCGGGCATTGATGTGGATTGTCCGGGAGTCCTCGGAGTAGTAGGGGATGAGGCCCCAGGCCATCTTGCCGAGCCGCCGCTTGCCGTCGTGCTCGGCGATCACGTACGTCTCGTCGGTCGGGGCGACGTTCCAGCTCTTGTCGAGAGCCTCCGTGGCCACCTCGTCGACGGCGTAGTAGTCGGCGTAGAAGTCGACGTCACCGGTGGTGGCGAACCGCCCACACATCAGCTTTCCCTCCTGGAGGCGATGGCATCCAGATTGTGCTGCGCCCATTTGTGGACGTCCCAGCGGGCGACCTTGCGGCGCAGGCGGCGCATCCGCTCGCGTTGCTCGTCGGGCGGCATGGTCACGGCTCGGGCCAGGGCGTCCGAAAGGGCATCGAGGTCGTAGGGGTTGACGATGAGGGCTTCCTGGAGCTGCTCGGCGGCGCCGGCGAACTCGCTCAACACCAAGACACCCGTGTCTTCCAGTCGGGTAGCCACGTACTCCTTGGCCACGAGGTTCATCCCGTCGCGCAGCGGCGTGACCAGCATCACGTCGGCGGTGCTGTAGGCGCCGATCAACTCCTCGAACGGTACCGACCGGTAGACGTAGTGGACCGGGATCCAGCCTGCCTCGGCGAAACGGCCGTTCACCCGTCCCACCATCTCCTCGACCTGGCGGCGGATCTCCTGGTACTCGTCGACATCTTCCCGGCTGGGCACGGCGATCTGGACGAACGACACTTTCCCCAGGAACTGGGGATGCGTGTCGAGGACCTGCTCGAGCGCCCGCAGCCGCAGGTCGATGCCTTTCGTGTAGTCGAGGCGGTCTACTCCGAGGACGATGGTCTCCGGATCGCCCAGGTCCCGGCGCAGGTCCGCGCCGAGCTTTCGCACCTCGGGATCGGCGGCCGTGGTCGCGTAGTGGGCGGTGTCGATGGCGATCGGGACCGGCTCGGCTCGTATCTCCCGGTCGTCGTGACGGAGCGAGCTGGCAGGCCCGGTGGCTCCGGCGAACTCGCGGGCGGCGGCGGCGAAGTTGAGCGCCGCCCGGCGGGTCTGGAATCCGAGATAGTCGGCGCCGAGCAGGCCCTGGAGGATCTGACGGCGCCAGGGGATCCGCTCGAAGATCTCAGGTGGCGGGAACGGGATGTGGAGGAAGAAGCCGATCCGGGCCCGGGGCAGGTGCTCCCGCACCATCGCCGGGACCAGCTGCAGTTGGTAGTCGTGGATCCAGACGATGTCCTTCTCGGAGGCGACCTCTGCGACGGAGTCGGCGAACCGCTGGTTCACGGCGACGTGAGAGCGCCACCAGTGGCGGTGGAACTCGGGCGGGCGGATGGCGTCGTGGTAGAGCGGCCAGATGGTGCCGTTGCAGAAGCCGTCGTAGTGGTCCTCGATCTCCTGCTCGTCGAGCGGGACCACGAGGTTGTCGATGCCGTCGACCTCCAGACGCTCCGCCTCGCCGCCGGCAGTGCCGTTCCATCCGATCCACACCCCCTCCGATTCCCGCAGGATCGGTGCGAGCGCCGAGACGAGACCGCCGGGGCTGCTGACCCAGCGACGGTCGTCGGGATCCCAACGAACAGGAAGCCGGTTGGCGGCGACCACCAACCGGGCTCGGGAGGATCGGGTGGTCATGGCTGGTAGCGAGTCATCCGCCGCCTGACACTAACCCGACTGTGACGGAAGCCAGATTGGGCAGATGTCTGACTGGAGGAGGAGGAGCGGGGAAGCCCGAGAGCGGGAGAGAGGCGGAGAGGAACCGATCCGTAGATCGGGGAGGAGGGTACGCCTGGACACTCTCGGGCTTGACCGGTGTGGTGGGAAACCGGCTCCCCGCTGCTATCAAATGATAGCACGTCGCTAGATATTGCAAATCCGGAAGATTCTGCCGTATCCGGCGACGCCGTCAAGAGCCTCGGGGCGATCCCATCTGTTCTCGCCGGTCGGCTCTCAACGAGGCCAGGATAGTGATGGTCAGCACCACACCGATAACCGAGAGGCTGAGCCAGATCGGCATGTGGTACCACTCGGCGATGATCATCTTCACGCCGACGAAGGCGAGGATCACCCCGAGCCCCAGGTTGAGGTAGCGGAAGCGTCCCGCCATCCCCGCCAGCAGGAAGTACAGGGCGCGCAGGCCCAGGATGGCGAAGGCGTTCGACGAGAACACGATGAACGGCTCGCGGCTGACGGCCAGGATGGCGGGGATCGAGTCGACGGCGAAGACCACGTCGGTGCTCTCGATCATGACCAGGACCGCGAAGAGGGGAGTGGCGAGCAGCCTGCCGTGCCGCCGGGTGAACAGCTTCTGGCCGTCGTATTCGGTCGTGGAGGGGACCAGGCGACGGAAGATCTTGAGGACCGGGTTGTTCTCGGGGTGGACCTCCTCCTCGTGGGGGCGGGCGATGCGGAACGCGGTGAAGATCAGGAACGCCCCGAACACGTAGAGGATCCAGTCGAACGCCTCGATCAGGGCGACTCCGGCGAAGATGAACGCCGCCCGGAGCACGAGGGCCCCGAACACGCCCCAGAAGAGCACCCGGAACTGGTATTCGGCGGGGACGGCGAAATAGGACAGGATCACCGCCCACACGAACACGTTGTCGACCGACAGGCTCTTTTCGATCAGATAGCCCGCCAGGTACTCCCCGGCGGCGCCTCCGCCCTGCCAGAACAGGATCACCAGGGCGAACGAGAGCCCGATGGCGATCCAGATCGACGACTCGATCGCCGCCTCACGGAACGTGATGGCGTGGGGCTTGCGGTGGACGAGGAGCAGGTCCCCGACGAGGAGGACCGATATCCCGATGACGAACGCCACCCATACCCAGGCGGGCACGTCGAAAGAGACGTACCTCGTGCCGTCCGGCTCCAGCGCGGCGAAGAGAGGTGTGAGAGGGAGGCGTCCCATACGGTCTGTGGCTTCCTTCCCCGGGCCGGGGCGACCCCGACCCGGACTCGCTTACGGTCCGTGCCGGAGGTCTTGCCCACCGGTGGATTGGCTCAACCGGCCTGGGGACCGGACGCCGCTCTGGCGCCGAGGTTGGCGATCTCCCAGTGGGGGGCTACTCCCCTCCGAAGGGCGCCATCCTAGCGTGCGGCTCACTCGAGGGAGCAGACCAGGCTCGAGCAGGGGGCGCTGCGCACGACGGCGGAGGCGGTGGAGCCGAGCCGGAGCCTCTTCCAGCCGGTGAGGCCCTTGGTCCCCAGCACGACGAGCTGGGGCCGCGCCGCCTGGAGGTGCTCGAGGATCTTCGGCGTGGCCTTGCCCTCGGTCACCACGACTTCGACCGCTTCCACGTTGCCGTCGAGGGCCTCCGCTGCCTCGGATGCCCCCTTCTCGGCGTCGGCGCGGCCGTCTTCCACGGCCAAGACCGTCACCCGGCTGGACTTCGCCAGCGGCAGGCTGATGAAGGTGCGGATCGCGCCCATGGCGTGCTCCGACCCGTCGGTGCACACCGTCACCTCCCGGACCGTCTCCGAGGAGCTGGCCACCACCATCGGCGCCGGGGGGTGGTAGAGCAGCCACTCGGTGGTCGATCCGGTGACCATCCCCTCGAAGAGGCTGTGGGTGCGAAGGCCGAGCACCAGGAGGTCGACCACCTCGAGCTCGGCCATCATGGCCCGCGGGTCGGTGGCGACCTTGAGGAACCGCACGTCGACGGCGCCCTCGATGGTCTCGTCCCGGGGCCAGTCGGGTGTCCACTCCACGACCGCCGGCGGCTCGCCCCATTTGATCTCGAGGCCTTCCGTGTCGGCGGTGAGCACGTCGACGTGCCAGCCCGGCCACTTCTGGTTGGTGATCCAACGCCATGCCGTGTCGGCCGGCCCTTCGCCGTCGTCGCCGAACACCAGCAGGGGTCGGCGCGAGGTGTCGGAGATGGACGTCATCGAATCGGCGCTCCTGTTCAGTGGCTGAGGCCACTGTACCGAGCGCCCGCCATCACACCGATGGGGCGCGGAGCGGCTTCACCGTGGGCGAATTCGAGGTGATGGTGCCGTCGGGTGCGACGCTGATCGTGATCTGCTCTCCCCGGAACCTGATCCCCGACACGGTGGCGCCCAGGGCCTTCGGCCCGGGATCGACGTACAGCCCGTCGGTCCGGGCTTGGAGGCCGAAGACCGCGGCCATGACGAGGATCGCCGAGGCTGCCGACCACGCCTGCGGGCGGCAGGCGGCGGGATAGGGGATCGGCCGGCCGATCTCGTCACGGGGGTCTCCCGAGTGCAGCTCCGGCATGCGGTAGTCGAATCCCTCCGCCGCCGCCAACAGACCGTCGATCAGCACCGTCGCCTCGCTGAGGTAGCCCTCGGTGACGAGGCCGTCGATGGCGATCGCCGTGTCGTGGGTCCACACGGAGCCGCCGTGGTAGCTGAGCGGCCAGTAGCCGGCGGCGGTGGTGGACAGCGTCCGGAGGCCGTAGCCGCTCGACATCTCCGGTGAGACGAGCCTCCGCGCCACCCAGCCGGCCTGCTCCCGGTCGAGGATCCCGGTCCCGAGGAGGTGGCCGATGTTGGAGGTGAGGCTGTCGACGGGGCGTTTCTCGGCGTCCAGGGCAATGGCCGGGTAGGGGCCGTCGGCGTCGTCCACCCAGAACGTCTCGTGGAACCGGCGGCGCAGACGGTCGGCCCACTCCCGGATGTCGTCGCCGCCGGGCCGGTCGAAGTGGTCGAGGAGCTCGGCCCCCGACATCGCCGCCTCGTAGGCGTAGCCCTGCACCTCGGCCAGGGCGATGGGCACCTGGGCGAATCGGCCGTCGCGCCACTGCACCGAATCGCCCGAGTCCTTCCAACCCTGGTTGGACAGCCCGTGGCCGGACTCGTCGATGTACTCCAGCAGGCCATCCCCGTCGGCGTCACCGTGTTCCCGGATCCATCGCAGGGCGGCCTCGAGACGGGGCAGGAACGGGACCACCTCCTCGTCGGACAGGCCCCAACGCCAGGCGTCGGCCAAGAGGATGATCCACAGGGGCGTGGCGTCGACCGTCCCGTAGTAGAGCGGGGGCAGATGCATGCCGTCGGCGCCCTGCACGTCGTCGCGTCGCAACTCGTGGAGGATCTTGCCGGGCTGCTCGGCGCGGTCGACGTCGTGGCCCGACCCCTGGCGCTCTCCGAGGGTGTGCAGCGTCCCCCGGGCCAGGCCGGTGCCCAAGGGGAGCAACATCCGGGCCGCCCACAACGAGTCCCTGCCGAACAGGGTCAGGTACCAGGGGGCGCCGGCCCCGACGAACACCGCCTCGGGATCGCTGGGAGTCGTCAGCCGCAGAGCATCGAGGTCGGACAGCGACGCCTCGACCCAGCGGGCGAGCCGGGAGTCGGGGGCAGTGACGGTGGGGAGGCTCCACGGGACCGGCCCTTCGACGCCCGTCACCGCGGGGCGGCGGTCCTCGAAATCGAACCTCCAGGAAACGGACACCGAGCCGTGGGCCGGCACCGTCACGTTCCAGGTCAGGGTCACGTCGTCGGCCACGGCCATCTCCGCCTCCGGGGCGGTGAGGGTGGCGACGGTGTCGTCCGCTTCCCACGTGGCGGCGTCGCCGACCATCTTCGGGATGGGCGTGCTCGAGGCGCGTCGTCCTGCCTTGACGATGTCGATGCGGGACGAGTCGGGCCCCACCCTGACCGTGACGGTGAGGTCGGTGGGCTCCTTGCGGCGCGACTCGATCGTCAGGCGGTCCTCGATCGCGGCGGTGTAGGCGGCGCGGTCGAAGATGGCGCGAAGCGTGGAGTCGGCGCCGGGGTCGATGTGGCGCAAGAGCCCCACCGCCCGCAGCCGGTCCGCCTCGAGGGACGTGCCGGAGGCGAACTCGAGGCACTGCCCGTCGATCGTGAGCTCGAGGACCGACACCAGGCGGCGGTCGGCGTGATAGATGCCGTGGATGGGGGCCGAGCCCATCGAGCCGTCCGACGCCGACCAGGCCTGGGTCGGCGCACGCAGGGTCAACGTCTGTCGATGGACCAATGGTTGGAGTCCGGGGGAAAAACTTCCTGCTTCCAGGGGCATCCTCCGTGATCGATCATCTAACGTACAAGTCGGGATTTGATCGTTCAAATAGAATCCGGCCGGCACACGAAGCCCGGCACACGAAGAACGGATCACATCTGGAGAGACAGTTGGCTCGATCGACCGGGACACCGACGATCAGTGACGTAGCGAAGGCGGCACGGGTCTCCCGCCAGACCGTCTCCAACGTCATCAACCGACCCGACCTCGTCCGCCCGGAGACCCGACGGCGGGTCGAGGGGGCGATAGAACGCCTCCGCTATCGCCCCCACGCCTCCGCCCGCCGCCTTCGCACCCGCCGCTCGTCGACGATCGGCATCCGGCTGGACCCGGTGTCGGCCAACGGGATCTCCGGCTCGGTCCTCGACGGCTTCCTGCATGCCTTGACCGAACGGGCCGCAGAGAGGGGAATCCGGATCCTCCTCTACGCCGCCAACGGCATCGACGCCGAGCTCGCCGAGTTCCGGCGCCTGATCGACGAGTCCGAGGTGGACGGCTTCGTGGTGACGTCCACCACCTACGGCGACCGTCGCATCTCGTGGCTGGTCGAACAGCGGATCCCCTTCGTCTCGTTCGGCCGCCCCTGGGGCGTCGCCGACATGACCGACCGCCGCTACAGGTGGGTGGACGTCGACGGTGCCGCTGGCGTGCGGATGGCCACGGAGCACGTGCAGTCGTTGGGTGCCCGGGAGGTGGCATTCGTCGGCTGGCCCAGCCCATCGGGCATCGGCGAGGAGCGTCGTCAGGGTTGGATCGAGTCCTGCGGGCTCGCCCCGGAGCGGATGGCAGAGCTGAGTGTGGGCGTGGCCGACGAGGCGACCGAGGCGGCCCGGGCGGTGGCGGAGCTCCTCGACTCCTCGCGGCCTCCCGATGCGTTCGTCTGCGCCTCCGACTCCCTGGCCCTCGGGGCGCGCATGGCGCTCGTGGAGCGGGGCCTGGAACTGCCCGTCGTCGGATTCGACGACACCCCGGTGGCGGCTGCCATGGGCCTTTCGAGCGTGTCCCAGCCGCTGTCCGATGTCGCCGAGGCCGTGCTCGAGCTGTTGATGGGTCCCGACGGCGGGGTCGTCATCGACGACCCGGACCGCTTGGCGGGGCCCACACACCGGCTCCTGCAGCCGGAGCTAGTCGTCCGAGGCGAAGGCGCCTCGGCTCGAGAAGAAGGGAAGGAAACGTGCGATGAAGACGCATAAACACTGGAGAGCGGTGCTCCTCCTCGCGGTCGTAGCGCTCATCGCCGCCGCTTGCGGCGGGGACGGCACGGAGGACACCTCCATCCCGATCACCTCTGGTGACGAGGCCCCCGCCACCACCGCCGACACCGGCGACGCGGGGGACACCGACTCCACCGAAGGCGAAGACGGCGACACCGGCTCCGCCGAAGGTGGGAGCATGACGATGCTGATCGGCTCCTCGGGTGACGCCGAGACCAACGCCGTCCAGGCGGCCGTCGACGCGTGGGGCGAGGAGTCCGGGGTGTCGGTCGAGGTGATCGCAGCCAACGACCTGACCCAGCAGCTGGGCCAGGGCTTCTCGGGCGGCAATCCCCCCGACATCTTCTACATGTCGTGGGACCAGTTCCAGACCTACGCCGCCAACGGCTACCTGGAGCCCTACGCCGAGGAGCTGTCGAACGCGGACGCCTACTACCAGTCGCTGCGTGACACCTTCACCTACGACGGCACGTTCTATTGCGCCCCGAAGGACTTCTCCACCCTGGGCCTGGTGATCAACACCGACGCCTGGGAGGAGGCGGGCCTGACCGACGACGACATCCCGACCAACTGGGACGAGCTCGCCCAGGTCGCCGAGGCTCTCACCACTGACTCCCGGGCCGGTCTGTCGTTCGGACTCGAGTACGCCCGCATCGGCGTGTTCATGAACCAGGCGGGCGGCAGCCTGGTGTCCGAGGACGGCACCACCGCCACCGCCGACAGCCCGGAGAACCTCCAGGCGCTCGAGTACGTGCAGTCGCTGGTCGAGGCCGGCTCGCTGCGGTTCCCCTCCGAGCTCGGCGCCGGGTGGGCCGGTGAGGCCTTCGGTCAGCAGACCGCGGCGATGGTCATCGAGGGCCCGTGGATCAATGGCGCCCTGGCCAACGACTACCCGGATGTGAACTACCGGGTCGTCGAGCTGCCGGAGGGCCCCGCCGGCCCCTCGACCTTCGTGTTCACCAACTGCTGGGGCATCCCCGCCGGGTCCGAGACCCGTGACCTGGCCGTGGACCTCGTCGAGTTCCTCACCTCCGACGAGCAGCAGCTGGCGTTCTCCGAGGCATTCGGCGTGATCCCGTCGACGGAGTCCGCCGCCGCCGTGTATGCCGAGCAGTTCCCCGAGAACGAGGCCTTCGTCGCCGGCAACGACTACTCGGTCAGCCCCATCGCCTTCGCCGGGGCGGCCGAGGTCATCGCCGACTTCAACGCCTCGCTCGAGGGCTTCGCGACCGGCGGTGACGCCCAGACGATCCTGACCACGCTGCAGGCCAACCTGCAGGCGGCGCTCGACGCCGCCAACGCCGGATGACCAGTCTGGCTCGCCCTCGTTCCCGCGGCCTCCGCGGGAACGAGGGCCCCTTCGGCTGGCTGTTCACGCTGCCGGCGATCCTGATCCTCGGGACCTTCCTCGTGATCCCGATCCTGCTGGCGGTGTGGGTGTCGTTCTCGAACTGGAACGGCCTCGGCCCGCCCGTGGGGGGCCAGGCGGAGTTCGTGGGGGCGGCCAACTACGCCGAAGTCCTCACTCAGCCGGGCCTCGCCCGCCGCGACTTCGGCATCGCCATCCGCAACAACCTCTACTACGTCCTGTTCGTCGTGCCGATCCAGACCGCGGTCGCCCTCTTCCTCGCCGTTCAGGTCAACCAGAAGGTGCTGAAGGCGCGGGGGTTCTTCCGGACCGCCTTCTACTTCCCGTCGGTGACGAGCTCGGTGGCGATCACGGTCGTGTTCCTGTACCTGTTCGGGGCTTCGGGCGTCGTCAACGGCGTCCTCAACTGGCTCAGGGTCAGAGGCCCCAACTGGTTCGCCGACCCTCGCGGGGTGTTCCACATCGTGCTGAGCTGGCTGGGGGTGGACTCGGTGCCCTCGTTCCTCGCCGGTGAGGGGCCGCTCGGCGTCACTTGGTGGGAATGGATCGCGGGCCCGTCGGTGGCGATGACGGCACTGATCGCCCTCGCCGTGTTCACCACGTCGGGGACTTTCATGCTCCTGTTCCTCGCCGGCCTGCAGGCCATAGGCCAGGACATCGAGGAGGCGGCGCTGGTCGACGGCGCCGGCCCGGTCCGGAAGTTCTTCTCGATCACCCTTCCGATGCTCAAGCCGACGCTGTTCACGGTTCTCACCCTCGGCTTGATCGCCACGTGGCAGGTGTTCGACCAGATCTACCTCACCGGCGGCGGCGCACCCGCCAAGACCACGCTGACGCCGGCGTTCCTGGCCTACTCGGCGTCGTTCGAGAGCCTGAAGTGGGGGAGAGGGGCGGCGATCTCGTTCATCCTGTTCGGGATCATCGTCGTTCTGACCATCTTCCAGCGCTGGTTGTTGCGCGACCGGGAGGGGTCGCGGCGTAACCGGCGGAGGAGGGCTCGCATGGCCCAGGCCGGGGCGATGGCGGCGATAACCACCGGAGGAGGCCACGGCACGGGAGGAGGTGCAGGCGAATGACCACGGTCAGCCCCGTACGGGAAGCGGAGGCCCCTGCGGTCCCGGCGCGCCAGAAGCGGCGGCTGCCGCCGAAGGTGTTGATCGGGCGCATCGGCATCCACGTGATGCTGCTGGCGCTGGCGGTGATCTACATCTTCCCGTTCGTCGTCTCGGTCGCCTCGTCCCTCAAGACCAACGCCGAAGCCACCCAGCAGCCGTTGCGTCTCATACCCGAGACGCTCACCTTCGCCGCCTACGAGCGGCTGTTCACCGACGTCCCGCTCATGAAGTGGACGTTCAACTCGGCGCTGGTGACCATCTGCGTCACCCTCGGCCGGGTCTTCCTGGGATCCCTCGCCGGGTACGCCCTGTCGCGCCTGCAGTGGCGCGGTCGGGCGTTCATCTTCGCCGGGATCATCGCGGTGATGGCCGTCCCGTCGGTGGTGCTGCTGATCCCGAGGTTCCTCATCCTCTACCAGCTGGGGATCTACGACTCGTACATCGGGATGATCGTCCCGATCATCGTGGACGCCACCACGATCTTCATCATGAAGAACTTCTTCGAGTCGATCCCCGAAAGCGTCGAGGAGGCGGCCCGTATCGACGGCGCAGGCGTCTTCCGGACGTTCTGGTCGGTGGTGCTGCCCATGGCTCGGCCGGCCCTGATCACGGTGTTCATCCTGAGCTTCCAGGGCTCGTGGAACGAGTTCGCCCACTTCATCGTGTCGCGGCAGGACCCCGACCTGCACACGCTGACCACCGGCGTGGCCACGCTGGTGTCGGGTCAGCTCGGCTCCGGCAACCAGTACCCGATCCAGCTCGCCGCCGCGGTGCTGATGACGATCCCGGTCGCCATCCTGTTCTTCATCTTCCAGCGCCACATCATGAGCACTGCCGAGGGCGCCGAGAAGGGTTGATCAGGGAGCGTACGGGTCCCAGCCGGCGTCTCGGTAGGACTCCAGGAGGCGCAGCCACACCTCGCTGAACGTGGGGAAGGCGGGGACGGCGTGCCACAGCCGCCGGAGCGGCACGCGGCCGACGATCGCCACGGTCGCCGAGTGCAAGAGCTCGGCCACCTGGGGGCCCACGAACGTCGCCCCCACCACGACGCCTCCGCAGCGGTCGATCACCAGCTCGGCGGTGCCCGAGTAGCCCTCTCCGAGGGTTCCGGCGGCGGCGATGGCGCCGATGTCGTGGGTGACCACGTCGACCGATATCCCGGCGTCGGCCGCCTGCTGCTCGGTGAGGCCGACCGCCGCCACCTCGGGGTTGGTGAAGATCACCCGGGGAGTGGCGGGAATCGCGTCGACGGCGGCGCCGGCGACACCGGAGGCGTGGGCGCCGGCGATCCGCGCCTGGTATTTGCCGGCGTGGGTGAGGAGTGCCCGGCCGTTGACGTCGCCCACTGCGTACAGCCAATCCCCGCCGACGCCGGTGACGAGCATGTGGTCGTCGACTTCGAGCGGGTCGCCGGGGGAGAGGCCGACGCTCTCGACGCCGAGGTCATCTGTGCGAGGACGGCGGCCGGCCGCCACCGCCACTTCGTCGACGACGATCTCCTCGATCTCTCCCGCCACGTCGACTTCGAGCGCGGCGCCGCCTTCGACGGGCCGCACCCGCTTGGTGTCGGCGCCGGTGACGACCCGCACGCCCGACTCCCGCAGGGCGCGGGCGATCTCCTCTCCGACGAACGGCTCTTCTGCCGCCAACAGCCGCTCCGAGTTGTGGATCAGGGTGACCTCCGAGCCCAGCCACGCCCAGGCCTGAGCCATCTCCACCCCGACGGCGCCGCCTCCGACGATCGCCAGACGCGCCGGCACCTCGGTGGCGCCCGTCAGATCGCGGCTCGTCCATGTGGTGATGTCCTCGATCCCTTCGATGTCCGGCGACACGGGCTCGCTTCCCGTCGCCACGATCACCGCGCGTTCGGCGCGGTAGGGCTTCGTCCGGCCGTCGTCGCCGGTGACCGCCACCGACCTCTCCCCGGCCAGCCGGGCGTGGCCGCGGATCAGCTCGATGCCGTTGTCGGCGACCCAGTCCGCCTGGGAGGAATCGTCCCATTCGGACACCATCTCGTCCCGCCGCCGGAACACGGACCCCGGCTCGAGGGAGCCGGTGACCGCGGAGCGGGTGGCGGGGTTGGAGCGGGCGAACTCGAGGATGCGTCCGGGGTTGAGGAGCGTCTTGGAGGGGATGCAGGCCCAGTACGAGCACTCGCCCCCGACCAGGTGCGATTCGACTATCGCCACGCGGAGCCCTCGCTGCGCGGGGATCGCCGCCGCGTTCTCGCCCACCGCACCGGCGCCGATGACGATGACGTCGTAGGTGTCCATCCCGGCCAGGATGGCACCTCGGCGCACGAAATGACGGTCAGAGGCGCGGGCGGCGCAGGCGATACATCGCCCGCCATTGGCGGAGGATGCTCGTCTCGTCCAGGGCGGGGATTCGCCTGCCGGGCGGGAGCAGCTCGTTGAGGGCGACGTTGCGGGCGTAGAGCTCACGGGCCCGCTGCTTCACGGCGGACTCGTCGGGCTCGAGCATCAGTGCGTCGACCTCGCGCTGCAGCTCCTCGGCCATCTCGGCGAGCTGCTCCTCTTCGACGAGCTCGCGCAGCTTGCGAAGGGCCCACCACCCGGGGTCGTCGTCGCCGAGGTCGAGGGGCTTGCCCGCTCCCGGCAGATCGTCGAACTCGCCCCGTTCGATCGCTTGCCGGATTCGCTCTTCGGCCAGATCCAGATAGCGGTCCATGGCCCCAAGCTACGGAATCGCCGGCGGAACCTACAGCTCGGTCGGAGCCGAGACGTGGGCGGTCTCGCGCAGAGGCAGCTCGGGGAGGATCAAGACGAGGAGGAGAGCGATCACGGCGAAGGGGATCGCCACCAAGAACACGTCGGTGATGGAGTTGGCGAAGGCCTGGATCAGCGGTTCCCGGATCTGGTCCGGCAACTGGGCGATCAGGGCAGGGCTTCCCGTCAGGTCGCCCACCGGCACCGATTCCTCCACCCCCGGCAGCAGGCGGCCGATCTCGGTGGTGAGGCGGGAGCTCATGACCGCACCGAACAGGGCAGTGCCGAACGAGCCTCCGAGGGAACGGAAGAATGTGGTGGTGGAGGTGGCGGTCCCGAGGTCCTCGAGTGACACCGCGTTCTGGACGGCGATCACCAGCACCTGCATCGTGAGGCCGAGGCCCGCGCCGAACACGAGCATGAACGCAGACGCGGTCACGAGCGACGTCTCCGGGCCCATGGTCGAGAACAGGAACAGGCCGATCGCGGCCGTGGCCATCCCGGCGATCGGGTAGCGCTTGTAGCGACCGTGGGCCGAGATGCGCCTCCCGGTGACGATCGACGTGGTGAGCATCCCCGCCATGAGGGGCACGAGGAGCAGGCCCGAGTTTGTGGCGCTGACGCCGATGACCACCTGCAGGAACAGCGGCAGGAAGACGATTCCCCCGAACATCGCCAGGCCCACGATGAACCCGCCGCTCGAGGTGATCGTGAACACCCGGTTGCGGAACAGGCGGAGAGGCAGGATCGGCTCCTCCGCCCGCTTCTCCTGGAAGAGGAAGAGCCCGAGGAGGACGACTGCCGCCACGGCCAGCCCGATGATCTGAGGCGAGCCCCAGGCGTACTGCTCGCCGCCCCACACCGTGACGAGCAGAGCGGCGCTGACCCCGGACACGAGGAGGGCGGCGCCCAGGTAGTCGACCGAGTGCTCCCGGCGGCGCGCCGGCAAGTGGAGGAAGCGGGCGGTGGCCAGGAGGGCGAGCAGGCCGATGGGCAGGTTGATGTAGAAAACCCACCGCCACGACAGGTTGTCGACGAAGAAGCCGCCGAGCAGCGGGCCGGAGATCGACGAGACGGCGAACACCGAGCCCATGTAGCCCTGGTAGCGGCCGCGTTCGCGGGGCGACAGGATGTCGCCGATGATCGTCTGGGACATGACGATCAGCCCGCCGGCACCCATGCCCTGGACGGCCCGGAAGGCGATGAGCTGTCCCATCGACTGGGCGATCCCTGACAGCACCGAACCGGCCAGGAAGACCGTGATCGCGGTCTGGAACATCAGCTTCCGGCCATAGAGGTCCGAGAGCTTCCCGTAGAGAGGGGAGCTGGCGGTGGAGGTGAGCAGGTAGGAGGTGACGACCCACGACAGGTGCTCCAGGCCGCCCAGCTCACCGACGATCGTCGGCAGGGCGGTGGCCACGATCGTCTGGTCGAGGGAGGCGAGGAACATGCCCAGCATCAAGCTGACGAAGACCAACAGGATGTCTCGTCGCGTCATCGAGGTCGCCGGCTGCCCGGCGGGGAGAGGTGCTGCAGTGTCGGTCATTCGCGGTCCAGGAGCTCGGTGATCTCGGAGTGGAAACGTTCGATGAGCTCGACCAGGCGTTCGGCATCGTCGGGGTCCCACCCGGAGAGGATCGAGGCGAACAGCTTCCGCCGTTCCTCTTCGACCGCCTCGACCAGCGCCTCCCCTCGGGGTGTGGCGGTGGCGAGGAACGCCCTCCTGTCTTCCGGGTCGGCCTCCTTCTGCACCAGGCCCTGGCGGTCCAGGGCCGAGACGTGACGACTGAGCGTCGACGGCTCGACTCCGAAGTGCTGCGCTAGCTCGGTGATCCGAGCCGGGCCGTCCTGCACGAGACGCTTGAGCACCAGATAGGCGGAGCGTTCGATGTCGACGCCCGCCGCCCGGGCCACCCGCTGGTGGAGCCGCCGCACGGCGGCGCTGCGGGTGAGCACGGAGATCGAGCCGGCGAGCCGGTTGACGAGGGTTTCGATGTCTACCCGGGTCGAGTTCACCCGGTCAGGATAATGATGTTTGCATCAACCAAATAAATCGGAGGATCGGTGCGGCGTAGCCTGTCGTCTCGCGCATCGACGGAGGAATGATGAGGCGTAGCTATTTGATCTGGATCGCGGTGGCGGCGCTGGTGCTCGCCGCATGCGCCGCCGGCTCCAATCCGGAGGTCTCCGCCGACGGGGCGGGGTTCTGGCTCGGGCTGTGGCACGGCTTCATCAGCCCGGTGACGTTCGTGATCTCCCTGTTCACGGACGACGTGAGCCTCTACGAGGTCCACAACAACGGCAACTGGTACGACTTCGGATTCGTTCTCGGGGCCGGGATCATCCTCAGCGGCGGCGGGGCAGGGGCCCGACGGCGTAGCTGACCCACCTACCAGTTCTTCCCTCGGGTGTGTTTAGCATCGCGCCCAATCGGGAATACCCGGCCCTCAGCCGGGTCATTACCCGGTCGTGGCCCTTGAAAGGAGGACCAATCATGAAGCGGAAGATACTGGCGGTGCTCAGCGCCGCCGCTTTGACAGTCAGCGTGGCCGCTTGCGGAGGCACCGAGGACGACCCGGGCACGACACTGCCGGGCGTCGACGGTGGTACCGACACCACCCTCGGCCTCCCCGATGACACTGGTGCGACCGACACCAGCGCTCCGGCCGACACCGGTGCGGCCGACACCGGTGCGACCGACACGAGTGCGGCCACCGACACCACCGCTGGTGGATGACATCTGATCCGACTTCGGATCGTGAAAGGGAGGCCCTTCGGGGCCTCCCTTTCGCGTCGGATCTCCACTGCGACGATCTCCGAGGGGGTCAACCCGTGGACGGGTCGGACCGGAAGGCCATTCCGCGGGCGGCGAGATCCTCGGAGAGGATGCGGATCGCCCGCGGTCCCACGCCGTGGAGGGCGAGCAGCTCCTGCTCGCTGCGGGCGGCGACGTCGGCCAGCGATGTGATGCCGGCGCCGGCCAGTGCGCGAGTCGCCGGGCCGCCGAGGCTCGCCGGCAGGTCGCCCACCTCGCCTGGTTTCGCTTCTTCGGCCGCGGCCAGGGCTGCCGCCAGCCGCTTCGGCGCCCGGTGGAGCCATGCCCGCTTCACCAGGTAGTTGAGTGCCTGGCCGTTGAGGTCGGTGAGCGGGATCGCGACGCCGATCGACGTGCCCTGGCGCACCACCTCCTCGGCCGTCGGGTGGTCGGCGAGGGCGGCTTCGACGTCTTCGGGGGAGAGGCGGAGTCGGACTTCGCCGCCGGGAGTGACCGATGCGAATCCCTCGTTCCGCACGTAATACGCCACCGCGCCGAAATGGGTCCTCTCTTCGACCTCGGGCAGGCCGAGAGCGGCCTTTCTCAGCTGTGCTTCTGTCGTCATCCGTCGTCGACCCTAGCGGTGGCCGACTTCGGCGGGCCATGCGAATTCGGGCGGTTCGGCGGTTCCTCCTGGGTACCGTCCTAACCGTCACGCACGGATGTGCGGGATCGGCCGACTCGGGATCGTGCCTCCAGCAGGCTCTCTTCGACCTCGCAGATGCGCTTCCGCTGCGACTTCAGGAGATCGCGCACGTCCGGCGGCCATCGATCGTCCAGCAACCGGTCCCAGATCTGTTGGATGACGCGCACCGCGTTGATGGCGACGGTGAGCAGGACCGTGTCGTTCGACGACGCCACGTCGAACGCCACCGTGTGCCAGCGGGGGTTCAGGACCCAGCTGCCGCGCAACTCGCCGGGTTCGGTCATGAGCGACAGGAACTCGAGCTCCTGGCCTAGGTCCCGCAGTGCCTGGCGCGACTTCTCGACGATGTCTCGGGCGGAATCGTGGCCGAGGCGGCCGAGCACCTTTGCGAGCACGCCGTCGGCGTTCTCCAGATAGCTCGCCACCGCGAAGGCGACCTCCCCCAAGTCGTGCCCGTCGCTGAGATGCATCAGTCCCCCCAATCGCGGATCGTCGATTGCAACCGTGTGCAGTCTTGCCGGTTATTTAAGATCGCCCGACGGCCGTTCACGTAAAGCCGGCATGTGTCGTTCCTCCGCGGCGCCCGCCAGATGGAGAGGTGCCGGCGGACGATGAATCCGGCGTCTCCGAGGCGTCGGCATCGGACGTACCGACAGATTGGGGTCACCCGCATGGCGAAGGATCGGAGATCCGCACACACGAGGAGCCCCCTTGCGGGGGCTCCTCCACGTATCGAGTCCGCCTGTAAGCCGGATTCTGTCCAGAGCCTTGCGGCTCCTGGGTGACCATCCATCTGGGCCACACGGTTGCCCGTGGGCTCATGCGGCCTACCCGGGGCTTGATCGGCGGGCCACCGGTGCCCCTGCTCGGCCTTGCTCCGGATGGGGTTTGCCTAGCCACCCCGGTTACCCGGGGTGCTGGTGGGCTCTTACCCCACCGTTTCACCCTTGCCTGTGCCCCGAAAGGGGCCATCGGCGGTCTGTTCTCTGTGGCACTTTCCGTCGGGTCGCCCCGCCCGGCTGTTAGCCGGCATCCTGCCCTGTGGAGTCCGGACTTTCCTCAGCCCTTGCGGGCCGCGGTCACCCAGCGGACTCGCAATCACTGTAACGCCACATAGGTCCCGAGTATTCGGGCTCTCCGCCCGGCGTCAGTCGAGTCTTCGACCGTAGAAGCGCAACGCCGGGTACAGCTCCTGGTAGATGGGGTGGTGCGAGTCGTAGTGGGAGGCGGCGTCGCCGGGCTCGGCCACCGGCTGCACGGTGACCGTGGCGGCACATGCCTCGTCCGCCGTCGGGAACCAGCCGGCACCCACCGCAGCCAGCAGGGCGGCGCCGTAGGCGGCACCCTCGGCGTCGGGGATCGTGGCGATCTGGGTGCCGAGCACGTCGGCGAGGATCTGGCACCACAGCTGCGAACGGGTCCCTCCGCCGGAGGCGCGTATTTGATGGGGCCGGGCCAGGCCGGTCTCCATCATGAGCTGCAGCGAATCCCGCAGGCCGTAGGCGACGCCCTCCAGCACCGCCCGGGTCATGTGCCGCAGGTCGTGGCGGACGGTGAGGCCGACGAAGGCCCCCCGGGCGTGCGGGTCGGGATGCGGCGTCCGTTCTCCCGACAGGTAGGGGAGGAACATGAGGCCCTCCGCGCCCGGCTCCACCTCGGCGGCCCCGGCCACCAACTCGTCGAACGATTTGTCGGGAGCGACGGCGTCACGCAGCCAGCGCAGGCTCCCCGCCGCCGACAGCATCACTCCCATCAGGTGCCAGCGATCGGGAACGGCGTGGCAGAAGGCATGGAGGCGGCCCTCCGCCTGGGTGAACGGCTCCTCGGTGGCGGCGAACACCACACCCGAGGTGCCGAGGGACAGGGCGACGATGCCGGGCCTGATCGCCCCGACGCCCACGGCGTTGGCCGACTGGTCGCCACCCCCGGCGACCACCGGGGTCCCGGCCCGCAGGCCGGTGGCTTCGGCGGCGGCCGCGCTCAGGGCACCGGTCACGTCCGGCCCCTCGTGGGTGTCGGGGAACAAGGACCTGTCCAGGCCCAGGGCGTCCAGGATCTCGTCGGACCAGGTGCGGCGGGCCAGGTCGAAGAGGATGGTCCCGGATCCGTCGGCGACGTCGATGGCGAACTCGCCGGTCAGCCGGTAGCGGACGTAGTCCTTGGGGAGGAGGATGTGGCGCACCCGTTCCCAGTTCTCCGGCTCGTGGCGCTGCACCCACAACAGCTTCGGGGCGGTGAAGCCGGTGAGGGCGTCGTTGCCGGTGATCTGGATCAGCCGCTCCTTTCCGATCCGGCGGCGGATCTCGTCACATTCCTCTTCGGTGCGCTGGTCGTTCCACAGGATCGCCGGGCGCACCACCTCGCCCGCATCGTCGAGCAGCACCGAGCCGTGCATCTGGCCGGTCAACCCGATGGCGGCTACCTCGTCGGCGGAGACACCCGTCTGGTCGAGAGCCTTGCGGATGGCCCCGACCGCCGCGTCCCACCAGTATCTCGGGTCCTGCTCGCTCCACAACGGCCGGGGCGTGTCGTAGGGGTACTCGACGCTTCCCACTCCGACGACCTTCCCCGTCTCGTCGACCAGCAGCGCCTTGGTGGCCGTGGTCGACACGTCCATGCCCAACACGTAGCTCATGTGCCCTCCTCGACGATCCTGGCCAGTGCCTCCTCGGGGTCCTCGCAGGTGCTCACGTGCCACGTCTCCCGGTGGACGGTCTCCTCGCCGGGCTCCAGGTCGACGAGCGGGCCGAGCGACTCGAGCTCCAAGAAGGCGTCGTTGCAGTACACCTGGGCGACCGCGCCGCGGTCGGCGTAGTCGGCGTCGTCCCGCGCCGGCGGGATCTCCTTGACGAACAGCTGGCCGTCGGCCATGTACCCCAGGCGCCCTGGCGCCGGGCCCGATCCCACCTTGATCTGCGGGCCGGGCCCGGCGCGGACGAGGAGGGCTGCGGGGCGCCACTCCAGACGGGGATCGGTCGGGTCCGTGTACGGCCACAGCACCATGCTGCGGTCGGCCTGGGGCGCCTGCGTCGGGTTCGGGGGGAGGGGACAGAAGGCCACCCCACCTGTGCGCAGCTGGGTGATCGCCCACGGCGCCACTCGCCGGGCCGTGTCGCCTCCGTTGAGGAGGGAGTGCTCCACCACGAGGCGCCCGTCATCCTCCCGGATGGTCACGGTCTTCTGCAGGCCGGCGCCGTCGGCGGGCGCGGACACCGAGACGACACCCTCGCCCACTTCGACCTGGCAGGCGATGTCGTCGGACACGTAGGTGACGTCCGCCACCTCGGGGGCGGCCCACAACCTGTGGCCCCCTCGGAACCGATACGGGCCGTCGGGCCCGTCCAGCGCTACCGAGTCGTCGAGCCGGGCGAACAGGCTCGGCCGTCCCTGCCAGGACAGGTCGAGGATCCGCGGCCCGTACGACGTGGGGGCTTCGAGGGTGTACTCACCCAGCTCCACCCGAACAGGTTCTGTGGTCACTCCGCCCGATCCACCGTCCAGATGGCCTTGTTGACGCGGTTCTCCAGGAGCTCCTGGCGGCCCGTGGCCGGCTTGGGCTGGAGGTCCGAGGAGAGGACCCGCTCCGACAGCGAGTCGAGGGACTCCTGGCCCGACATGATCGCCTCGCCGAGTTCGGCCGACCAGCCGGCGTACCGTTCCCGCTTGAACCGGTCCAGCGTCTCGTTCTCGATCAAGTCGGCGGCGGCCAGCAGCGCCCGGGCGATGGTGTCCATCCCGCCGATGTGGCCGTAGAACAGGTCGGTCCGGTCGACCGACTGGCGGCGCAGCTTGGCGTCGAAGTTGAACCCGCCGGTGGTGAAGCCGCCGCCCTTCAGGATCTCGTACAGGGCGAGCGTGAGCTCGTCCACCGAGTTGGGGAACTGGTCGGTGTCCCAGCCGTTCTGGTAGTCGCCCCGGTTGGCGTCGATGGAGCCGAAGATCCCGTTCGCCACGGCATAGGCCACCTCGTGGTGGAAGCTGTGCCCGGCCAGCGTGGCGTGGTTGGCCTCGATGTTGACCTTGTACTCGTCGACCAGGTCGTAGCGCTCGAGGAAGCCGTGCACGGTGGCCACGTCGTAGTCGTACTGGTGCTTGGTCGGCTCGGCCGGCTTGGGCTCGATGAGGAGCGTTCCTTCGAAGCCGATCTTGTGCTTGTGCTCGGCTACGAGGGTCAGGAAGCGGGCCAGCTGGTCCGCTTCCTGACGCAGGTCGGTGTTGAGGAGGGTCTCGTAGCCTTCACGGCCGCCCCACAGCACGTAGTTGGCGCCTCCCAGACGGTGGGTCGCCTCCAGGGCGTGCTTGACCTGGGCGGCTGCGAAAGCGAACACGTCGGGGTCGGGGTTGGTGGCCGCCCCGGCGGCGTAGCGAGGGTGGGAGAACAGGTTGGCGGTGCCCCACAGCAGCTTCACGCCGGTCTCGGCCATCTTCTTCTCCGCCCTGTCCACCATGTGCTCGAGGTTGCGCACCGACTCGACCAGCGAGTCCGTGTACGGGGCGATGTCGACGTCGTGGAAGCAGAAGAACGGAACGCCCAGCTTCGCGAAGAACTCGAACGCGGCGTCCATCTTCTGCTCGGCGGCCCGGAGCGGGTCGGAGGCGTCGCTGATCCACGGCCGGTCGAAGGTGCCGAAGCCGAAGATGTCGTTTCCCGCCCAGCTGAACGAGTGCCAGTAGCAGACGGCGAAACGGAGGTGGTCCTCCATGCGCTTGCCGAGCACGATGCGGTCGGGCTGGTAGACACGGAACGCCAGGTCGTTGTCGGTGTCGGGGCCTTCGTAGGGGATGCGGCCTTCCACCTCGGTGAAGAAATCCACGTCAGTCCTCCTCTTCCTCGATCGAGCGGATGGTCACTCGTCCGCCGAACGCTACCTCCGGCGAGCGGCCGCCATCGGCGATGGTGAACGTTCCTGCCAGCTCCCGGTCGGCGGCGGATCGGCCGACGTACACCTCGAACACGCCCGGCTCCACGACGTAGTCCAGACGGCGGTCGTGGAACCCCAACTGGCCCGTCGGCAAGGTGAAGGCCACCTCCCGGATCCCGCCGGCCGGCACCGCCACCCGAGCGAACGCCTTCAGCTCCGACACCGGGCGCGTGAGGCTGGCCTCCACGTCGCGGACGTACACCTGCACGACCTCTTCTCCGTCGCGGTCGCCGACATTGCGGATCCGGGCCGAGACGGTCACCGACCCGTCCATGTCGACGGTGTCCGGTTCGACGGTCGCCCCTTCGATCCGGAACTGCGTGTAGCTGAGGCCGTGGCCGAACGGGTATAGCGGGCTGGTGGGGGAGTCGACGTAGTCGCCCTTCCAGTGGGAGCGCCCGCCGGACACCTTGTGCGAGTGGTAGACGGGGATCTGGCCCACCGAGCGCGGATAGGAGATGGGAAGCTTGCCTCCCGGGTTGTAGGCGCCGGTGAGCACCTCGGCGATCGCCTCGCCTCCCTCGGCGCCGGGCAGCCATGCCATCACGACGGCGGCGGCGTGCTCGTGGATCCATTCGCTGCCCATCGGCCTGCCGCCGACGAGGACGAGCACCACCGGCGTGCCGGTGCCGATCACCGCCCGCACCAGCTCCTCCTGGACTCCGGGCAGGTCGAGCGAGGAGCGGTCGCGGCTCTCGCCGCTCGTCGAGTCGTCGGTCAGCCCCGACTTGTCGCCCATCACCAGCACCGCCACGTCGGAGCGGGAAGCGAGGGCCACGGCCTCGGCGAACCCTTCCCGCGACTCGCCGTTGACGTCGCAGCCCCGGGCGAACGCCACCTGGCCGTCGAGGCGGGATGCGAGAGCTTCGAACACCGTCGCCGCCTCGGCGTCGGCGGTGGGCAGGTCCAGGTCCGGCGGGATGGGGATGTGGAAGACGTTCTCGCCGGCCTTCATCTCCCGCAGCGACTCCACGTGGGCAGGGTGCGTGTAGTCGCCGAACAGGTGCCGGGATGCGTCGGCGTTGGGCCCGATCACCGCCACCTTGGCGGCTCGCAGCGGGAGGATCCCGTCGTTCTTCAACAGGACGATGCTCTTGCGGGCGATGTCCCTGGCCAGCTCCGAATGGCGGGGGTAGGTGAAGTCGGCCCCCTCGTCGACGTAGGGCTTCTCGAACAGGCCCAGCTCGAACTTGGTGCGCAGCACCCGGGCGACGGCCCGGTCGACCAGCTCCTCCGTGACGAGGCCTGCGGAGAGGGCCTCGAGCAGCGGCTCGCCATAGCAGTCGGTCCCGGGCAGCTCGACGTCGATCCCGGTCTCGAGCGCCAGGGCGGCCGCCGACGGCCCATCGGGGGCGACCCGGTGGTAGGTCTCCAACTGGCGGACGGCGAAGTAGTCGGACACGACCGTGCCCTCGAAGCCCCACTCGTCCCGCAGCAGGCCCTGTATCAGATCCCGGTCGGCGCTGGCAGGCACCCCGTCGAGCTCCTGGTAGGAGGGCATCACCGACCGGAGCCCGGCATCGACCGCGGCCCGGAACGGATGCAGGTAGACGTCGTGGAGCTCCCGGGGCGGGATGTGGGCCGGCGCCCAGTTGAGGCCGCCTTCCGAGGCGCCGTAGCCGACGAAGTGCTTGGCAGTGGCCACCACCCCGGAGGAGAGGTCGGCCCCTTGCAGGCCGCGCACGAACGCCGCCCCCATCGAGGCGACGAGGTGGGGGTCCTCGCCGAAGGTCTCCTCGGTGCGGCCCCACCGGGGGTCGCGGGTGACGTCCAGCACGGGGGCGAGGCCCTGGCGGGCCCCGACGGCGAGCATCTCGGCCCGGATCGCCGCTCCCATCGCTTCGGCCAGGGCCGGCTCCCAGGTGCTGGCCACGCCGATCGCCTGGGGGAAGACGGTGGCGCCCCGGGCCATGAGCCCCGAGCACACCTCTTCGTGGATGATGGCGGGGATGCCGAGACGGGTCTCTTCCACCAGGTAGCGCTGGATCTCGTTGGCGACCCGGGCGGCCTCGGCGGGGCGCAGGTTGCTGGCGCCGGAGACGCGGGTGATGTGGCCGATGCCCTTGGAGAGGATGCGCTCGGCGTCGGCGGGGGACAGGTGGTTGTCCTTCACCACCTCGAAGACCCAGGCGCTCCCGAGCTGGGCGATCTTCTCTTCGATCGTCATCAGCTCGAGGAGGCTCGCCACCCGCTCCTCGATCGGGGCGGAGGCGTCCTGGTAGCGGTGCTGGGGGCTCGGCTCGACGGTCATCCCTTCACCGCCCCGCTCGTGACGCCGGAGACGATGTGGCGCTCGGCGATGGCGTAAAGGATCAGTGCCGGCACGATCGACAGCACCGTGTAGGCCAGCACCAGCGCCGTGTCCGTCCCGTACTGGGTGGAGATGTTGTTGACGCCCAGCGGCAGCGTCCACTGATCCTGGCGGGTGAGCACCAACAGCGGCAGCAGGAACGCGTTCCAGCTGCCGACGATCGTCAGCACCGAGATCGTCGACAGGGCCGGCCGTGACAGCGGGAGCATGACGTGCCAGTAGAACCGGAGGGGCCCGCAGCCGTCGATGATGGCGGCGTCCTCCAGGTCGTCGGGGATGTTGCGGAAGAACGGCCGCAGGATCACGATCGACAGCGGCAGCCCGAACGCCACCTGGGGGAGTATCACGCCCCACGGGTTGCCCAACAGGTCCAGGTCCCGCAGGGTGAGCCACAGGGGCAGCGTCGCCGCCACCACCGGGTACAGGAGCCCGATGGTGAAGAAGGTGTATATCGCCTCCCGTCCCCGGAACCGGTAGCGGGCGAGGGCGAAGGCCGCCAGGGAGGAGAGGGGGAGGATCAGCAGCGTGGTCGCCAGGGCGATGAAGGTGCTGTTCCACACCTGCCGCCAGAACGCCGGCGACCGCAGAGTGCCGAGATAGTTCGTGAAGATCCACGGGTCGGGGAGTCCGACCGGCCGCTCGGCGATCTGGCCGGTGGTGCGGAACCCGCCCAGCACCGCGTAGACGAGCGGCACCAGGATCAGCGCCAGCACCGCCAGGGCGACTACGTACAACACGGTCCTCGAGAGGACTCTTCGGACAGGGATCGTGGCAACAGCCATCAGGTCAGAGCTCCTTCGACGTCACGGCGCAACACGAACCGTTGGTAGAACAGCGCCAGAACCATGGATATGGCGAAGATCAGGATCGATACCGCCCCGCCGTACCCGAAGCGGTTCCGGCCGAATCCGAAGTCGATCAGGTAGGTGGCCATCGTCTGGGTGGCGCCCACCGGGCCGCCCCTCGTGGTCACCCAGACCAGGTCGAACACGTGGAATGACCCGATGATCATCAGGAACATCGAGATGCGGATCGTGGGGCCGAGCAGCGGAAGCGTGACGTGGCGGAACGCCTGCCAGGGGCCGGCGCCGTCGATCGCCGCCGCCTCCTTCAGCTCGGACGGGATGCCCTGCAGCCCGGCGAGCAGCAGGACCATGTGGAGGCCGAAGTACTTCCACGTGAGGACGAAGAACAGCGAGTAGAGGGCGACGCCCGGATCGCCCAACCAGGGCCGCATGAACTCCTGGACGGCCGCCTCGCTCACACCGGGGATCAAAGGACCGACGGTCTCGATGACCCGGTCCACCATCCCGTCGGGACGCAGCAGCTGACGCCACACGACGCCCGTGACGACCTCGGAGAGGACGTAGGGGGCGAAGAACATCGTGCGGAACAGGCCCCTCCCGGCGAGCTTCTGGTTGAGCAGGACCGCCAGGGCGAGGGCGAACGGCAGCTGCAGCGTCAGGGAGAGGACGGCGATGACGAAGCAGTGGAAGATGGCGGCCCGGAAGTCGGGGGAGTTGAGAGCCTCGACGAAGTTGCCGAGGCCGACCCAGTCGGTCAGCGGGCCGAGCCCGTTCCAGTTGTAGACGCTGAAACGGAGGCTCTGGACGATCGGGTAGATCACGAACAGCCCGTAGACGACGAGGGCGGGGAGGACCAGGACGGCGAGGGTGGGCCACGAGGCGTAGCCCGGCGCACCTCTGAGAGGCCGCCGCGACGGTGTCGGGGCAGAAGGCTGGCTCACCCGGGTCGGCTGGCTCTGGGTCTGCATGGGCGATGTGTGGGGGCTGTGGGGCCCAAGAGGTCCCCACAGCCCGGTCTCGTCATCAGCTCGAGGCGAACGCGGCGTCGATCGCCTGGATGGCGTCTTCGATGGTCGTCTGCCCGGCGAAGATCTTGACAGTCTCGTCGTTGATCGCCTCGCCGACGGCAGCCGGGAAGTACTGGTCCAGATAGAGCTGGACGAACTCCGACTGCGCCAGCGACTCGAGCAGTGGGACCATCAGCGGCTCGGTGACCGAGTTCTCGGCGCCCTTGGTGACGGGGAGGATGGCGCCGGTCTCGCCGGCCCGGCGGGCGTTCTCCACCGACGTCAGGTACCGGAGGAACTCCACGGCCTCGGGCGGAGCGTCACGGCCGACGGCGAAGCCGTTGCCGCCGCCGATGCCGTCGTTGAGGTCGCCGGCTCCGCCTTCCACCTCCGGGAAGGGGAACCACCCCATCTCGAAGGGGAGCCGCTCCGACGGCAGTTGGTCGGGCTCGCCGTGGCCGCCGGAGTTGGCGTACTCGCCGGGACCCCACTGGCCCATCAGCGAGATGGCGGCGCGGCCGGTGCCGATCCAGCCCGCCTCACCGTCGGGCCCGGGCCAGGTGGAGGCGAGGAAGCCCTCCTGGAACGGCTCCAACTCGACGAGGCGCTGGAGCTGGTTGCCGGCCTCGATGACTGCCGGGTGGTCGAAGCTCCGGTTGGCGGCGATCTCCTCGATGGCCTCCTGTCCGCCGATGCGCAGGATCAGGTAGGCGAGGTAGAAGTGGGCCGGCCACCGGTCCTGGCCACCGACGGCGATCGGGGTGATGCCGGCGTCCTTGAGGCGCTGCACGACGTCGAGGAACTCGTCCCACGTCGTCGGGGGAGCGTCGATGCCGGCCTGGGCGAACAGCTCCTTGTTGTACCAGAAGCCCACCATGCCGAGGTCGAAGGGCACCGCGTAGAGCCCGCCGTCCACCTCGAACAGGCTCACCGCGCCGGCGCTCAGGTCGCCGATCCAGTCGGAGACCTCGTCGCTGATGTCGCGGACCAAGCCGGCCTCGACCTGGTCGGCGAGGTCACCGCCACCCCAGGACTGGAACAGGTCCGGCGGGTCGTTGGACTGGAGACGCGGCTGGATGGCGTCCTTGAACGCCTCGTTCTCGTTCACGACGATGTCGAACGTCACGTGCGGGTTCATCTCCGTGAACTCGTTCGCCAGCGTCTCCCACAGCTCGAGCATGGCGCCCTGGTTCTGGATGTGCCACCACTCGATCGTCACCGGCTCACGTTCTTCCCCGTCGCCGCCGCCGTCGGCTTCTGTGGCCGGGGGAGCTTCGGTGGCGGGAGGCGCCTCGGTCGAGGGAGTGTCCTCGGCAGCGGCGGTCGTGCTGGTGTCGGAGGCGGCTCCGCCGCCGCCACACGCCCCGGCCACGAGGGCCAGCACCGCCAGCAGGGCGCTGAGTCGTGTGAGTCTGGTTCTTCTCATCCGTTTCCTCCTCCAATCGTCCGCTTTCGTAAACGTTTTCAATCGATGTGCGTCATTCCTTCTTCTCCTCGGATCGTGCCTCCTCAGTCGGGGTTGGTGCAGGACTGGCGGACGACGAGCTTGGTGGGGAGGCGGACGTGGACCTCGTCCACCTCGTCGGGCTTCTCGATCAGCGAGATGAGCAGCCGCGCCGCTTCCCAGCCCATGTCCTGGATCGATTGGTCGATCGTGGTGAGCGGGGGATCGGTGAGAGCGGACTCGGGGATGTTGTCGAAGCCGATGACCGACAGGTCCCGGGGAATCCTCAAGCCCGCCGACTGGGCGACCTCCATCGTCGTTATGGCCGACAGGTCGTTGGCGGCGAATATGGCGGTGGGCCTGTCCTCCAGGGAGAGGAGCTGTCGGGCCGCCTCCCGGGCCGTTTCCGGGGCGTAGCCACCCACCTTGACGAGCTCGGGGTCGAAGTCGATGCCGGCCTCGGCGAGGGCCCGGCGATAGCCCTCCTCCCGCAGCCGGGCGGACTCGAGGTCGGGCCGTCCGGCCAAGAAGCCGATCCGACGGTGTCCCAACCCGATCAGGTACTCGGTCGCCGTGGCCGCGCCCTCCAGGTTCTGTGAGTCGACCGTCGGGAGATCGGACGGCCCGGCGTGCGGGTCGACGGCGACGACAGGCACGTCACCTTGGACGTCGACCACCGTCGGCGTGACGAGGATGGTGCCGTCGGTCAGCGTGCCGTGTAGGCGGCTGAGGAAGCGGCGCTCCCACCCCGCCTTGTGCTCGGGGCGCCCCGTCCCCGAGTAGACGATCAGCTCGTAGTCGGTGTCGTGGAGCGCCCGGGCCGCGCCCTTCAGCAGCTCGGCGGAGAAGGGCTCCAGGTCGGCGACGATGATCCCGATGAGGTTGGTCCGCCGGCTGCGCATGCTGCGGGCGACGAGGCTCGACTCGTAGCCGAGGTCGGCGATCACCGCCTGGACCTTGGCGATGGTGTCGGGAGCGACGCCGTAACGGCCGTTGAGCACCCGGGACACGGTGGCGATCGACACCCCCGCCTTTCGAGCGACGTGCTCGATGGTCACCCGGTCGGGAGGCGTCTCCTCCGTGGTGTCTCTGGCTCCACTCATGGCCCAACGCTCTCGATACCGTTGTCGATACCGTTGTCGATATCGTTTTCGACAACGTTTACAAATATGCCATGCCGTTTCGCCGCGCGTCGGCCAGACCGGGATTTTCTTTCTACGCGGCCTTGGTGCGGGCGGCGAGATGGGCGGAGAGACCGCCCACGGCTATCGCCAGGGCCGCCAGCAGGACGACCTGGGGGGTAGGCGCCGGTGAGCCGTTGACCACGGCGGTGACGACTACGGCGAGGGCGATGCCCATGGCGGCGGTGGCGCCGTGGAAGAAGTGGGAGAAGAGGGCCCGGCGGCCGGCGAACCATCCGGCGATGGCGAACCCGGCCAGCGTCCCGAAGGTGGTGGCGGCGCCGGCGGCGCCGGCCACTCCCAGCGAGAAGAGGACGAACCACAGCGCCAGCGAGGCGACGGCGAGGCCGAGCACCCCCACGCCGACTCCGAACAGGACTGCACTCACGCGGATCGAGCCGAACACCGAGACCTCCGGGAGCGGGGTGTCGACTGTATCCGATTGGCCGGCCCGCGCCGCGCGTGGCCACGTCTGCGCCTCGGTGGCGGCCGTCGGCGGCTGTCGATCGAGCCGGGGGCGCCCCTAGACTCCCTCCGCAATGGATTGGAGCCACGTCCTCGATCTGCTCACCAGCGGGAGGGGCCTGACCCGCCAGCAAGCGCGCGAGGCGATGACCGAGATCGTGGAGGGACGCGCCGATCCCGCCGCCATCGCCGCTTTCGTGGTCGCCTTGAGGATGAAGGGCGAGACCCACGAGGAGATGGCCGGGATGGTCGAAGCGCTGAAGGCCGCCGCGGTCCCGGTCCCGATCGACGACACCGCCGATCTGGTCGACATCGTCGGCACGGGCGGTGACCGGTCGTTCACGTTCAACATCTCCACCACGGCGGCGTTCATCGCCGCCGGCGCCGGGGCGAAGGTGGCCAAGCACGGCAACCGCGCCGCCTCGAGCAGGTGCGGGTCCGCCGACGTCCTCGAGGGACTGGGGATGTCGATCGACCTCGATCCCGCCGACATGGCTAAGCTCGTCACCGAGGAGGGCTTCGGCTTCTTCTTCGCGCCCCGTTACCACCCGGGTTTCCGCCACGCCGGCCCGATCCGCAAGGCCCTGGGCATACCCACCGTGTTCAACTTCCTCGGGCCCCTCGCCAACCCCGTCGGGGTGCGGCGTTACGCCCTGGGCGTCTCGGACCAGAGGATGGCCGAGCGGATGATCCACGTCCTCGCCGTGTTGGGCGCCGAATCGGCGTTCGTGGTCCACGGCGAAGACGGGATCGACGAGGTCACCACGTCCGGCCCGACCTACATCTTCCGGCTGCGCGACGGCGAGATCACCCATGCCGAGTTCACGCCCGAGGACTTCGGCATCGAGCGCTCGAAGCTCGCCGACCTGGCCGGTGGCGACGTTGCCCACAACGTCCGCATCCTCAGAGGGATCCTGGAAGGGGAGAAGGGCCCGCGGCGGGACGCGGCGATCGTCAACGCCGCCGTCGGGCTCGTCGCCGCGGGCATCGCCGAAGGTTTCGTGGAAGGCGTCGAGCGGGCCGTCGAGTCGGTCGACTCGGGGAAGGCGGCGGAGGTGCTCGAGCGGGTGGTGAAGCGCAGCCAGGAGCTGGCCGGCGGCTAGCGGCTCAGTCGCCGAAGACGGCTTCCAGCACCCAGCGCACGATCGAGATCACGAGGGCGCCCAGGAACGTCGCCCAGAAGAACCCCGTCGAGGTCAGCCCCAGATCGAGGCGCTCCGGCGCCGACAGCCACACCACCAGCTGCAGGACCAGGGCGTTGATCACGAGGAGGAACAGCCCGAGGGTCAGCAGGATCAGCGGAAAGCTGAAGAAGCTGAGCACGGGCTTGACGATCGAGTTGGCCACGGCGACGAGGACCGCCACGGCGACGAATGCCCAGGCGCTGCCGTCGAAGTCGAGGCCGGGCACCAATCGGACCGCGACCCAGACGCCGGCGGCGGTGGCAGCCAGTTGGAGCAACCGCTTCAAGAAGCCTCACCTCCTGCGGGGACCGGTGGCACGGTAGCGCCGGTAGCCTCCGCTTCGTGGTGACACGCCGGTCGTTGATCGAAGCACTGCGCCGGGAGGGGATGCGCATCACCGCCCCCCGGGAGGCGATATGTGCCGTCCTCGCCGAGCCCGACCTCGGGCACGTGTCCGTGGCGGAGCTCCAGCAGCGGGCGGAGCAGGTGCTCGGTCGGGGCATCGACCTGTCGACCGTCTACCGGACCGTGGACGCCCTCCAGGAGGCGGGGATCGTCCACCACGTCCACCTGGGGCACGGGGCCAGCGTCATCCACCTCAGCGAGGAAGAGCACCACCACCTGGTCTGCGACCTGTGTGGGCGCACCGTCGACCTCCCGCTGGAGGAGCTGGGGCCTCTCGCCGAGCTGCTGGAGAGGCACGGGTACGAGCCGGGCACGGTCCACTTCGCCATCGTCTCCCGCTGCCTCAGCCACCGAGACGACCCCGGGTCGGCCGCGGACTGACTATCCTTGTTGCAAGGCATTTGCAACAAGGAGTCGTCCTGATGCACGTACCCGATGGTTTCATCAACGCCGCCACCTCCGTCGGCACCGGCGTCGTCGCCGCCGGAGGGCTGGGCGTGTCGCTGCGCAACGCGGCTCGGGGGCTCCGTGACTTCCACATCCCCCTCGCCGGTGTCACCGCGGCGCTGATCTTCGCCCTGCAGATGCTCAACTTCCCGGTCCTGCCGGGGGTGTCGGGCCACCTCATGGGTGGCGCTCTCGCCGCCATCCTGCTGGGGCCCTGGATGGGTGCCGTCGTCGTCTCGGTGGTGGTCATCGTCCAGGCCCTGTTCTTCGCCGACGGCGGGATCAGCGCCCTCGGCGTCAACGTGACCAACATCGCCCTCGTCACCGCCTTCGTCGCCTGGCCGGTGTTCCGGGGGGTGCTGAAGATCCTCCCCAAGACCAGGCTGTCGGCCATGGCCGCGGCCATGGTCTCCGCGTTCGTGTCGGTCCTGGCCGGCTCGTTCGCCTTCGTCCTCGAGTACGCCCTCGGCGGTGTCGGCGGGGCGCCGATCGGCACCGTGCTCGGGGCGATGACCGGGATCCACGCCCTCATCGGCGTCGGCGAGGGCCTGATCACGGCCACCGCACTCGGGACGGTCTTGGCGGTCCGGCCCGACCTCGTGCGAGGGGCGGCCGATGTCGAACTGAGCGGAACCGACACGGTCCCCACGGGCCGGGCCGTCACCACCTTCGTCCTCACCGGGCTGGCCGTGGCCGTCGCCCTGGTCGTGTTCGTGGCGCCGTTCGCCTCTCCGCATCCCGACGGCTTGGAGACCGTCGCCGAGCAGACCGGCTTCGCGTCCGCCGCCCAGGAGCACCCGATCGGCGGGCCGCTCGCCGACTACCAGGTCGCCGGGGTCGAGTCGGAGACGGTGGGGACGATCGTGTCGGGGATCATCGGCACGGTCATCGCCTTCGCCATCGGGCTCGGCATCGTGGCGGTGAGCCGAAGGCGCGCCCGCAGCGCGTGAGCGGCGTCCACGCCCACGCCCTCCACTACCACGGGCACAGCCCCGTCCATCGGCTGGCCTCCGAAGTGAAGATCGTGGCGATGTTCGCCTTCGTGGCGGCGGTCATCGCCACACCCACCCGGGAGGTGTGGGCGTTCGGCGCCCTGGCGGCGATCCTGGCCGTGGCCGTCGGCCTGGCCGAGCTGCCGACGGCCTTCTTCCTCAAGCGGCTCTCCATCGAGCTCCCGTTCGTGATCTTCGCTCTGGCGATGCCCTTCGTCGGCGTGGGCCCTTACGTGGAGGTGGGGAGCCTGTCGCTGTCGGTGCCCGGCCTGTGGGGCGCCTGGAACGTGCTCGCCAAGGCGACCCTCTCGGTGGGGGCCTCGGTGGTCCTGTCGGCGACGACCGAGGTCCCCGACATCCTCGCCGGCTTCGACCGCCTCCGGGCCCCCCGGCTGCTCACCGCAATCGCCGGGTTCATGATCCGCTACCTCGAGGTCGTCGTGTCCGAGCTGGGCCGGGTGCGCACCGCCATCGCCGCCCGGCTCGGGAATCTGTCCCGCCGCCAGGAGGCGGCCACCCTGGCTTCCGTGGCGGGCACGATGTTCATCCGCGCCTACGAGAGGGGAGAGCGGATCCACCAGGCGATGCTGGCGCGCGGCTACCGGGGCACCATCCCCCCGGCCGCCACCCCCGCCCTCCCGGCGCGCTGGGCGGGGACGGTCGCCTGGATCGCGGCGAGTTGGGTGGTCGCGGCAGCCGCCATACTGACGTCGTGACCGCCTTGTTGGAGGTCGAGGACCTCGCCTACACGTACCCGGACGGGACCCGAGCGCTCATGGGCGTCAGCTTCTCCGTCGCCGAAGGGGAGCGGGTGGCGTTGTTGGGCCCCAACGGGGCCGGCAAGACGACGCTGCTGCTGGCGCTGATCGGGATCGTGGAAGCGCAGAGCGGGGAGGTCCGGGTGGGTGGCGTGACCCTCGAGCCGGAGACCTACCCCGAGGTGCGCCGCCGCATCGGGGTGGTCTTCCAGGACCCCGACGACCAGCTGTTCATGCCGACGGTGTGGCGGGACGTCGCCTTCGGGCCCGCCAACCTCGGGCTGCCGGCCGAAGAGGTGGAGTCCCGCACGAAGGAGGCCCTGGCGGCGGTGGGAATGGAGGAGCAGGCGGATCGGGCCCCCCACCACCTGTCCGGCGGCGAGGCCCGTCGGGCCGCCATCGCCACGGTCCTGTCGATGCGGCCCGACGTGCTGGTCCTCGACGAGCCGACCTCAAACCTCGACCCGGTCGGCCAACGCGAGCTCGCCGAGCTGTTGGAGACCCTCGACACCACTCAGCTCATCGTGACCCACGACCTGCCCCTCGCCCTCCGCCTCTGCCCGAGGTCGATCGTCCTCAACGGGGGACGCGTCGCCGCCGATGGGCCCACCGCCGAACTCCTCTCCGACGCCGCCCTGATGGCGGCCAACCGGCTCGAGCTTCCGTACGGCTTCGACCCTGGCACAATCGCCGGTCGGTGAGACCCCTCGAGACGTATCTGGTCATCGCCTGCGCCGTCGGCGTCGTCTGGCCGGCGCTGTTCGGGGTGCGGACCCGACGCGGGGTGATGGCGGCGGTCCTCGTCGGGTTGGTCGTCCTCCAATGGCAGGTCGAGGGCTACAGGTGGCCTTTGTTCCTCCTGTACGTGGTGGCGGTGGGGATGGCGGTCGGCGACGTGGTGGCGGTTGAGCGGGAGCTGCCTTGGGCCCGGCGGGTGGGGAGGTTCTTGTTCGGTCCGCTCGGCCTGCTCTTCGCGGTCGCGCCGGCGTTCCTGTTTCCGGTGCCGGAGCTGCCGGTCCCTTCCGGGCCGCTCCAGATCGGCACCGAGACGCTGACCCTCCGCCATCCCGAGCTCGTCGACGAATGGGGAGAGCACCCCGGCCGGCGGCGGCAGATCAACGTGCAGATCTGGTACCCGGCCCACGTCGAGGAAGACGCCGTCCCGCTGCGATGGCAGCCGGAGGACGACCACGTGGGCCCGGCGCTGGCCCGCCGGCACCGGCTTCCCGGGTTCTTCTTCAACTCGGCCCGTTACACCGACACCCACTCGTACCCGGGCGCCACCGTCGACGAGGGCGGGTTCCCGCTGGTGGTCTACAGCCACGGCTGGGAGGGCTTCAGGACGAACTCGATCGCCCAGGTGGAGAACCTCGTCAGCCAGGGCTACGTGGTCATCGCCATCGACCACACCCACGTGGCGGTGGCCACCGTCATCGACGGCGAGCCGGTGTACATCGACGACGCTGCCCTCGGCGACCCCGACGCCGACCTCGCCACCCGCCAGCAGGCAGAAGCCGAGATCATCGACGTCATGGCCCAGGACATCAGGCTCGTGCTGGACGAGGTGGAGGCCGGCGCCGAGGGGGCGTTCGGGGAGCTGGCGGCGGCGATGGACCCCACGTCCGTGGGGCTGTGGGGCCACGGGATGGGCGGGGCGGCGGCCCTGCAGGTGTGCATCACCGACGACCGCTGCGACGCCATCGCCGGCCAGGATCCCAAGGTGGAGTTCCTGCCCGACCCGGTGCTGGCCAACACCGCCACCAAGCCGATGCTGTTCATGCGCTCCGACCCCTGGCGGGGCAACGACAACGACGCCGTGCTGAGGGGCGTGGTGGCGCGTTCGGAGACCATCACCTACTGGGTGGACGTGAGAGGCGCCGACAGCACCGACTTCCTGACCACGCCGGTGGTCTCTCCCATCGCCCCTCAGCTCGGGATGCGCGGCCCGATCGACGCCAACCGGGTGATCGTCATCAACCGCCGATTCGTCACCGGCTTCTTCGACCGGTTCCTGTTGGGGACGGGAAGCGCCGCCTTGGACACGGTCGATTTCGCCGAGGTCGACGTCGAGGTGGTCGACCGGCGCTGATCAGGTGTCGCCGGGAGCCGACCGCGTGTTGCCGAGTCGCTGCTGGCCGGGATCCTCGCCCCGGCGGATGGCATCGATGGCGCCGCCCAGGGTCAGGGCGTCGGTCGGCCCGATGATGCGGCCCACGACGGTTCCCTCCGGGTCGATGAAGAACGTCTCGGGGATGCCGAACACCCCGAAGGCGATCGCGGCGCGGCTTCCTTCGTCGACCAGGTACTCGGTCGTCTCGCTGATCCCTTCCTGCTCCAGGAACCGGATGGAGTCGGACGGGTCGTCCTGGTAGGAGATCCCCACGAACCTCACCCCGGAGCCGGAGAACGAATCGGACGCCGCCACCAGCGCGTCGTGCTCCACCCGGCACTCCAGGCACCAGGAGGCGAAGAAGTTCACCACCACGATCTCCCCGGAGTAGTCCGAGAGCGACACCTCGCCGGAGCCGAGGAGGCGGGGCAGTGTCACCTCCGGCGCCGGCCGACCCAGCAGCGGCGACTCCGAGAGCGCCGGATCCGAGCCGAAGCGGCTGGCGAACACGACCGCCAAAACGACGCTGAGGGCCACCACCGCCCATGCCGCGATCTTCATCCCCGACGCCCGCCGGCGTGGGGTGGTCAGCTCCCGCATGCCTCACCTGCCTCGGCGGCGGCGAGATCCGCCTCCACCTGGCGGCGGACGGCATCGTCGCCCAGATCGTTGCGCAGCACCTGCCGGAACGCCTCCGCTCCGGCGGCGGCGTCCCCGCGGCCGCACCATTCGACCAGCCCTTCCAGGTACAGGGGGAACGGGTCGTCGGGCACCAGCTCCCGGGCCTGGGCCAGCAGCTCCAGGGCGGTGTCGACCTCGCCGTTGCCGGCGTAGGTCATCCATCCGAGCCGGGTCAGGGCGGTCGCCGCCTGCGCCGGCGTCGCCTTGTCGGAGGAGGCGACGTCGAAGTAGTAGGGGAACGCCGACTGGAAGTCGCCTTCCTCGTAGTAGCGCTCGGCCAGGGCCAGCCGCATCCCGTCGATCTGGGGATGATCCACGTTGGCGGCGATCACCGCCGCCAACGTCTCGTTGGACACCGAGTCCGGGTCGGCGGCGACGTCCGCCACCCCCGAGCTCTGGCCGGGGCGGTCCACGATGAAGGCGCCGGCGGCGAGCACGATCACCACCAGCGCCCCCACCACCAGCGCCGTCCCCGCCACCGCCCGCGTGGTGGACCGGGGGAGGGGTGTCTCCGACGCGGCGGAGATCTCACGCAGGGCGGCCTGGGTCTCGGCCAGCTCCGCCTCGTAGCTCTCCCGCAGGTGCCGGGCCGCTTCGGGGTCGATCTCTCCCGCCGCCTGCTGGGCCGCCAGCTCGTCCAAATCGGCCCGGATCTGGTCGAGGCGGTGGCGCGCCTCGGTCTCCTCCAGGACCGCCACCGCGCCCAGACGGCTGCGGCGCAGCGTGAGCGTGAGGCCGGCGCCCACGACCAGGGCGACGAGCGGCACCGCCCACAGCGCCACCGTCGTCGGCGAGACCTCCGGTTCGAGGAGGAGCGACCCTGGGTAGGCGCCCAAAACGGCGTCGATGGCCTCCTCCCGCGAAGCGCCCTCGGCCAGCTCGCGGCGGAGGATCTCCATCATGTCCCGAGCCATCGGCGCCGGGGACTCCGAGATCGGCACCCCCTGGCAGACCGGGCAGCGGATGAGCGAGCCGATCTCCTCGGCGGTGTCGGCCGGCGGCTGGTAGCTCACGATCAGCACCACCAGCGCCACTGCCATCACGACCACGCTGATCGCCGACCAGGGCACGGAGCGGACGGCGGCAGGGGCGCGTCCGGCGAGCTCACGCATCGGCGGCCTCCAGGACCCGGGCGCGGCGATCCGCCCGACGCACCTGGGTGGCCCAGAACCCCCCGGCGGCGGTCACCAGCCCGCCCAGCCACAGGACCCAGATCAAAGGCGACGTGTTCGCTTCCAGGCGGATGCCGGTGTTGTCGATGCTGATCAGCATCAGGTACACGTCGCCTCGCCATCCCGACATGACCGCCGGCGTGGGGATGCCGGTGGGGTCGGAGCCGAAGTGGTTTGCCCGGGGCTGCAGCTCGGCGACGAGGCGTTGTCCGGACCAGACCTCGATGTTCGCTCCCACGACGGTGCGGTTCGGCTCGGAGCGCTGGAATGGGGCCCGGTAGGTCATCTCGTAGCCGGCGAAGTCGAAGGTGTCGCCGGGGGCGAGGTCGAACGTCTCGTGGGTGGCCAGATTCGAGGTGAAGGCGAGGCCCAGCGCCACCAGGGCGACGCCGACGTGGGAGAGCTGGCCAGCCCAATATCCCTGGTCGCCGGTGACGACCTGGCGGGCCTCGGCGAAGAACCCCCGGCCGGTGGCGCGGCTGCGGCGCCCGGCCAGCTCGAACAGGTGCCGGACGATCACGCCGATCACGAACACCGAGGCGAACACCGACAGCACCACCCATCCGATGCGGGTGCCCACCAGGGCGGTCACCAGCCCGGCGGCCAGGGCCGCCTGCAGCGGCCCGCGGATACGGCTCCACACGAGCGGGCCGGCGGCGTGCCTCCAGGGTGTAACCGACCCCAGCCCGATGGTGAGGAGCAGGGCGAACGACAACGGGACGGTCAGCCGGTTGTAGAACGGCTTGCCCACCCCCACCTGCGTGCCGGTGAAAGCCTCCAGCACCAGCGGGTAGATGGTCCCCACCAGGACCACGAGCGCGAACACGGTGAGGATCAGGTTGTTGGCCAAAAACGACCCCTCCCGCGACCAGAACGAGTCGAGCCGGGGAGCGGACGCCACGAGGTGGGAGCGGGTGGCGAACAGGGCGAAGGAGCCGGCCAGGACCAGCACCAGGAAGCCGAGCAGCACGGGGCCGATCGCCGACTGGGTGAACGAATGGACCGAGGTGATGGTTCCCGACCGCGTGAGGAAGGTGCCGAGGATCGTCAGGGCGAACGCAGATATCACGAGGACGAAGTTCCACGCCTGCAGCATCCCCCGGCGCTGCTGGACCAGTGAGGAGTGGATGAACGCGGTGGCGACGAGCCACGGCAGCAGCGAGGCGTTCTCCACCGGGTCCCACGCCCAGTAGCCGCCCCACGACAGCACCTCGTAGGCCCACCAGCCGCCGAAGAGGATCCCCAGCGTCAGGAAGCTCCATGCCACGAGCGTCCACCGCCGGGTCCGGCGCAACCATTCCGGTCCCGGCAGCGTCAGCGCCAGCGCCGAGATGGCGTAGGCGAACGGGGCGGTCAGCCCGACGTAGCCGACGTAGAGGAGCGGGGGATGGATGGCCATGAGGATGTGGTTCTGGAGCAGGGGGTTGGGCCCCGGCCCGTCGGCCGGCGCCTGGATCGCCGACCACGGCCACGGGCTGGAGGCCAGGCAGCGCTCGGCCACCGCCTCGACGCACACCTCGAACGGGTTGGCGACGGTCAGCATCAGGCCGAAGAAGAACAACCCGACCAAGCCCATCACCGCCAAGGCGCCCGCCGAGAGGGGATCGCGGCGGCGTTCGTGATCGCGCCACACCAGCCATGTGAACGTCGCCAGCACCAGGCCCCACAGGACGATCGAGCCTTCCAGGGCCGCCCAGGCCGTGGCGATGTTGAACGGGAACGGTGTCGCCCGGGCGTGGTTGGTGCCGAGGTAGGCGAGCGAGAAGTCGTTGAAGAGGATGGCCGCTTCCAGCACGAGCATCGAGGCGACCGCACCCACCAGCATCAACAGGGCGGGGGTGCGGAGATCGACGCCTGCCTCCTCGCCTCGCTTGAGGGCCACGGCGGCGCCGGCTCCGGCGAGCACCAGCCATGCGGCGCCGGCGAGAGCGGCGGCGAGGGCGGCCAGGCCGACGAAAGCCAGCATCACGGGCCCCGGCGCGGTGTGCGGCGGACGATCACGACTCGTACGCTCCGCCGCGGTCGGGGACCTCGTAGTTCTCGTCGTGGCGGATCACGGCCTCGTCGGCCGCGAACCGTTCGCCGTCCCAGGTCCCTTCGACCAGCACGGGCACGCCGTCTTCGAACAGGGGCGGCACCCGGCCGCTGAGATCGACGGCGATCTCCGCCGCGCCGTCGGAGACCACGAACGACGTGACCGAGCCCGCCTCCGTGATCGATCCCTCGACGACCATCCCCGCCAAACGGAACCGGGTCTCGGCGTCGGCGAACCGGTCCGCCTGGGCGACGGCCTCCGAGGGGTACAGGTAGTAGGTCACGCCGGAGGAGAGCGAGTTCACCATCAGGACCACGATCAGGGCCACAACCCCCACGGCCCCGAAGAGGACGAAGCGGCGGTGGGTCATCGGGTCATCCCTTTCGTGTCAGACGGCGACGACGTACCTCGAGCCACACGACGTACGCCGCTATCGCCCCGTAGGTGACGACATAGGCGAGGACGGCGTTGGCCTCAGGCATCGCCCACCTCCTCCAATCGGGGTGGCGCCACCCCGGCGCCGGCGGCCGGTGCCAGCTCGACCTCCTCCTCCCGCTTCATCACCCACATCCGGGTGGCGAGCAGCGCCGCGTAGAGGACTGTGAGAGCGGCGAGGTTGACGAGCATCGCCACCAGCATCTCGGTCGGCATCGTGGCCCCTCCGGGGCGGACCGACTGGGTCTGGTGGAGGCTCCGGAACAGGTTGACGGAGAAGTAGACGAGGGGGACCTGGACGACGGCGATGATCCCGAGGAGAGAGGAACGGGAGGCGGCCGCTTCCGGGTCGTCGGTGGTGCGCCGCAACGCCAGGTACCCCAGGTACACGAAGAACATCAATGCGGTGGTGGCCATGCGGGGGTCGGCCCAGTCCCAGTAGGTGCCCCACACCGCGCCGCCCCACAGCGACCCGGTGGCGAGCGACAGGCCGGTGAAGACCACCCCCAGCTCGGCCGAAGCCGCCGCCAGTCGGTCCCACCGTCGCGTGCGGCGGATCCGCCACATGACCGAGCCGAGAGCGGTGACGCCGAACGCCAGGAAAGCCAGCCACGACGTCGGCACGTGCACGTGCATGATGCGGGCGTACTCCCCCTGGAAGGCGTCCTCCGGGGCGCGCAGCGCCATCACCAATCCGACGGCGACGGCGGCGAGGGCGAACAACTGCAGCACCCGCAGCCAGGGCGTGGGTTTGCTCATAGGGATGCTTCCTCCAGGGGGCGGGCGATCGCGGCGCCGATCACCGCCAGAGCGAGATCGGTGGCCACGACCAGCACTGTCCAGGGAAGGATACTGCCGCCGGACGCCAAGGATTCCAAGGCCTGGGAGCCGGCGAGCAGGAGGGGGACTGCCAGGGGAGCGACGATGAGAGGCGCCAGCGTGGTGCGGGTCCGCAGCCCGGCGGTCACCTCGGCGGCGAGCGTCCCCACCTGGGCGAGGCCGATCCCGGCGAGCGCCCCCGGGATCAGCGCCACGGGCCAGCCGTCGGGCAAGTCGGGGGAGTAGAAGAGGAGCATCGCCGGGAACAGGATCGCCATGAACACCAGGATCAGGATGGCGGCGGCCAGGGTGCGTCCCAGGAGCCGGGCGAAGGGGTCCACACCGAGGAGGGCGATGACGGCACGCTGCTGGGGCCGTTCGGCGGCGCTGTGGCGCAAGGCGATTTGCATGGTGAACAGGAACACGACCACCCAGAACACCGCCGGGCCCACCCGGGAGAGGAGGGCCGAGTCGATGCCGAAAGCCAACGGGAAGGACATCAGCGCCACGGCCCCGAACGGGGTGACGATGGACACGACCTCGCCGGCGCGGCGCTCCGTGAGCAGGTCCCTGCGGCAGAACTCGGCCACCTGACGGGCGAAACTCACCGCTCGACCCTCCCTTCGCGCAGCGTCAGCACCCGATCGACGTGGCTCGTCATCGCCTCCCGGTCGTGGGAGACCATCACCACCGCCCCTCCGGCGGCGACGGTGCGGCGGCACAGCACCTCGACGATGGCGGCGGCGTCGGCGTCCAGCCCGGCATGCGCCTCGTCCAGGAGGAGGAGACGGGGACGGGTCATGAGCAGCCGGGCGAGGTCGGCGCGGCGGCGCATCCCGTTGGAGCAGGCCTGTGCCCGACGGTCCGCCGCTGCGTCCAACCCGACCTGACGGAGGGCGCGGTCGGCGTCGGAGACGTCCAGGCCGGCGAGACGGGCGAAGTGGTGGAGGTTCTCCCGCAGCGTCAGCTCCTCGAACAGGGCCGGTTCGTGGCCGGACCAGCCGATGAGGCGCCGCACTTCGTAGGCGCGTGGTGACCCGACCTCGGCGTCGAAGACGGTGGCCGTGCCGGTGGTGGGGGTGCGCAGCGTGGCGATCACCGACAAGAGCGTGGACTTGCCGGCACCGTTGGGCCCGGCGATCCCCACCCGTTCCCCGGCGGCGACGTCGAGGTCCACCCCGGTGAGCACCGGAGTGGAGCCGAAGCGCAGGTGCACGTCCTCGAGCCGGACGATCGTCATCGACGGGAGTTTCCCCGTTTCGGGCCGAGATTCCCAGCCAGGGCGGTGGCCTCGAGTTTGAAGGAATGGAAGCTGTTCGAAAAAAGTTGAATGGAGGAGACAAATCGATAGAATGATCGAACCAGCCGAGATCCGTTCGATGCGTGAACGATCGTCGGCATCCACCGAGAAAGCCGAACACCATGACACCTGCCACTCCTCGAGTGCGTGACCTCACCCAGCGGGCCCGTCGTCTCGTCCCCGAGATCGACGGCGGCTCCATGCACGAGCTGCTGCTCGCCATGTGGCTGGTGTTCGACCCCGGCGGGTACCAGGCCGACCACGATCTCGGCGCCGAATGGTTCCAGGGGATGGTGGAGGCGACACCAGCCGACCTCCGCCAGGAGATCGAGTTCCTCGGCACCACCGACTACGGCACCTGGTGCGCGCTCCGGGGCCTGGTGGCGCGGGCGCCCGGGGACCACGACATCGACTCGGTCCTCGAGTGGCTGGCAGGCCTCGAGCCGGCCGAGATCCGCCGGGGGCTCCTCGCCTACACCGTCGATCTCCCCGACGACCCCGCCCTCGTCGCCCAGGCCATCGACGGCGACCGCCAGGCTCTTGCGTCGTTGCTCGGAGACCGCCAGGAGGCCGCCTCCTTCTATGGCGCGCTCTTCTCCCTACCTCACGGCCAGTTGCGCGACCGCATCGTCGCCGCCCTCCGTCGCTTCCGGGACGAGGTCTACCGCAAGGTCGAGGACGAGTTCACGTCGGCGATCACGCGGGCGGCGAAGGGCGTGACGGTGCTGGCCAAGGAAGCGGACCCCGAGCGGCTGATCGAAGCCGTCACCAACGGCCTCGACTACCGGATCCAGCCGGGTGTCGCCCGCCTGGTCCTGGTCCCGTCGGTGATCGTGCGCCCGTGGGCGGTGATGGACCAGCACCAGGACACGTTGGTCGTCGTGTTCCCGGTGGCCGACGAGTACATCGACCTCGACCCCGACGCCCCGGCGCCGTGGATGGTGAAGGTGTACAAGGCGCTCGCCGACGCGAAGCGTCTGCGGATCCTCCGCCGGCTGGCGGAAGGCCCGTCGACGCTCGACGAGCTCGCCAAGACGCTCGAGCTGAGCAAGTCGACGGTCCATCACCACGTGGGCCTGCTGCGAGGGGCCGGGCTGGTGCGGATCGCCATCGACAAGGCGGCGGGGATCAAGACCTACAGCCTGCGCCCTTCGGTGATCCCGAGCGCCCGCCAGGCGCTCGACGAGTACCTCGGATTGGAACCCACCGACAGCCTGCCGACCACGAGGAGGACGTGAGATGCATCCCGATTACCACATCGCCGAAGCCATCCAGCGAGAACGCCTCGCTCTGCGGGACCGCCACGAGAGTCGCCGCAGGCGGACGGCCGACAGCCGCGCCCCGTCCACCAGCGTGATCGATGCCCTGGGTCACGGCCTCATCGCCATCGGCGCGCGGCTCGTGTCCGATCCCGACCGCCACGTCCACGACGAGCGCCGGGCGGCCTGAGAAGTCAGCGCCGGCGCTCGGCGAGGACGGCGAGGACCTCGGCGGGAGGGACCCGCCTCTCCGCCAACAGCACCAGCAGGTGATAGATGAGGTCGGCGGCCTCTTCGGCCACGCGCCGGTCGTCGGCCGCTCCGGCGGCGTGGTCCTTGGCGGCCAAAAGGACCTCCGTCGCCTCTTCCGTCACCTTTCGCCCGGTTGCGTCGGGGCCTCCGGCGATCAGCCGGGCGGTGTAGCTTCCCTCGGGCCGCGTCCTGGCCCGTTCTTCGATCGTCTGCCACAGGACGTCCAGCGCTCCGAAGCCGGCCGCGTCCCGGTCTCCCCAACAGGTCATGGTGCCGAGGTGGCAGGTGGGCCCGTGGGGGACGGCCCGCACCAGAACGGCGTCCCCGTCGCAGTCGAGCTCCATCGACACCAGCTCCAGCCAGTTGCCCGACGTGGCGCCCTTTTCCCACAACTCCTGGCGGGACCGCGACCAGAACGTCACCCGCCCGCTCTCTTTCGTGGCTTCGTATGCCGCCGCGTTCATCCACCCCAGCATCAGCACCTGGGCGGTCTCGGCGTCCTGGACGACGGCGGCCACGAGGCCGTCTTCGCCCCAGTTGGGCTGCCTCACTGCGCCACCTCGCGCACGGGGATCCCGGCTCCTGCCATCGCCGCCTTCACCTCGGCGATCGTGATCTCGCGGCGGTGGAAGATGGAGGCGGCGAGCACGGCAGAGGCCCCTCCCACCGCGACGGCGTCCACGCAGTGCTGGGCGCTGCCGGCCCCGCCGGAGGCGATGACGGGGATGTCCACCGCCTCCGACACCGCCCGGGTCAGCTCCAGGTCGAAGCCGTCCTTGGTGCCGTCGCGGTCCATCGAGGTGAGGAGGATCTCCCCGGCTCCGAGGGCGGCGCCCCGCTTCGCCCACTCGACCGCGTCGAGCCCGGTGGGGGTGCGCCCTCCGTTCACCACGACCTCGAACCGGCCCTGGTTGCGGCGGGCGTCGATCGCCAACACCACGCACTGGCGCCCGAACCGCTCGGCGCAGGCGGCGATCAGCCCCGGGTCGTTCACCGCCGCGGTGTTCACCGACACCTTGTCGGCGCCGGCCCGCAGCACCGCCTTCATGTCCTCGGGACTGCGCACGCCGCCGCCCACCGTGAGAGGGACGAACACGTTGGAAGCGGTGCGGCGCACGACGTCGAGGGTCGTGCCCCGGTCCTCGGGAGTGGCGGAGATGTCGAGGAAGCAGATCTCGTCGGCGCCTTCCTCGGCATAGCGGGAGGCCAGCTCGGTGGGATCGCCCTCGTCGACGAGGTCGACGAAGTTCACGCCCTTCACCACCCGACCGCCGGAGACGTCGAGGCAGGGGATGACGCGGCTACGCAACACGGGCGGCCTCCCGGCAGCGGTCGACGAAACGCGCCAGGATCCGCAGCCCCGTGGGCCCGGATCGCTCGGGGTGGAACTGGATACCCTCCACCCGACCCGACCGCACCCCGGCGACGAACCGGGACCCGTGCTCGCAGAAGGCCGTCACCACGTCGGGATCGGCCGGGACCGGGGCGTACGAGTGCACGAAGTACACCACCGGGTCGGCGATGCCCGCATAGAGGTCGGAGCGGCCGGTCAGCTGGAGGTCGTTCCAGCCGATGTGGGGCAGCTTCGGAGCGTCTTCGAGGCGGCGGACCGTTCCCTCGAGCAGGCCGAGGCAGCTGGCGCCGTCCTCTTCGGACGTCTCGAACAGGACCTGCATGCCCACACAGATCCCCAGCAGCGGCCGGTCGGTCTCCCCGAGCACCGCGGCGAACCCGTGGCGGCGGATCCCGTCCATCACGGCGCCGGTCGATCCCACCCCGGGAAGGACCACGCCGTCGGTTCCGGCCAGCCCGTCGGGCGTGTCGACGACGGAGACGCCGGCGCCGACCCGCTCGAGCGCCTGGGAGATGGACACGAGGTTGCCGGCGCCGTGGTCGACGACGGCGATCCGGGGGCGAGTCACAACGTCCCCTTCGAAGACGGGATCCCCTGGCGGCGGGGGTCGATCTCCACGGCACGACGTAAGGCCCGGGCCAGCGCCTTGATGGCCGCTTCGGCGACGTGGTGGTCGTTGGCGCCGCGGGAACGCAGGTGGAGGGTGATGCCGGCCGTGCGGGTGAACGCCTCCAGGGCGTGGGCGATGTTCTGGGTGGACAGGTTGCCGAGGTAGGGGGTGGCGAACTCCAGGTCGATGACGGCGTAAGGGCGGCCGGAGATGTCCACCGCAGCTTCGGCCAGGGCCTCGTCCATCGGCACCCGGGCGTCGCCGAAGCGGGTGATGCCCGAACGGTCGCCGAGCGCCTGGGCCAGGGCGGCGCCCAGGACCAGGGCCGTGTCCTCTATGGTGTGGTGGTCGTCGATGTGGGTGTCGCCGCGGGTCTCGACCTCGAGGTCGAACAGGGAGTGCGTCGCCAGGGAGGTGAGGAGGTGGTCGAAGAACCCCACCCCGGTGTCGATGGAAGCCTGGCCGGTGCCGTCGAGGTCGAGGGTGACCTCCACGGTGGTCTCGGCGGTGCGACGGTCGAGCTTGGCGGTGCGGTTCATCGTTCCTCCAGACGTATCTGCGCGGCGAGACGGTGGGCGGTGAGGCCCTCGGCCGTCGCCAGCTCCGTGATGGTGGGGGCGATGGCCTCGAGGCCCTCGCGGGTGAGGCGCTGGACCTGGCGCCACGACCCGAAATCCGTGGTCGACAGCGGCCCGCAGGCGACGGCGAGCCCGCCGGTGGGCAGGACGTGGTTGGCGCCCGTGGCGTAGTCGCCGGCCGATTCCGGCGCCCAGGCGCCCACGTACACCGAGCCGGCGGCGACGATCTCGGCGGCGTCGGCCTCCGGGTCGGCGGTGAGGATCGTTACGTGCTCGGAGGCGTATTCGTTGGCGAACGCCAGCGCCGTCTCCCGGTCGGGGGCGACGACCGCCAGGCCGTGGTCGGAGAGGGCCTTGGACAGGATGTCCGCCCGTTCCAGGCCGGGGAGGAGACGTTCGATCTCCGCTTCCACCTCCTCGACCAGGTCCGGATCGGTGGTCACCAGCACGGCAGGGGAGTCGGGGCCGTGTTCCGCCTGGCACAGGAGGTCCACTGCCACCAACGCGGGGTCGGAAGTGGAGTCGGCCAGCACCAGCACCTCGGAGGGACCGGCGGGCAGGTCGATGGCGCAGGTGCCGAACACCTCCAGCTTGGCGGCGGTTACCCAGGCGTTCCCGGGGCCGACGATCTTGTCCACCGGCTCCACCGACTCGGTGCCGTAGGCCAGGGCGGCTATCGCCTGGGCGCCGCCCATGGCCCACACCTCGGTGGCGCCGGCGAGCCGGCAGGCGGCCAGCATGACCTCCGGGACCGTGCCGTCGGGCGCCTCGGGGGAGGCGACGACGATCTCGGCGACGCCGGCGACGCGGGCGGGCACGACGGTCATGACCGCCGTCGACGGATACGCCGCCTTGCCTCCCGGCACGTAGGCGCCGACACGTCGCAAGGGCGCCCAGGCGCGGGTGATCTCGACGCCCGGGGCGGTCGTGACCTGCACCTCGGCGGGCAGTTGGGAGCGGTGGAACTCCTCGACGGCGGCGATGGCGGCTTCCAGGGCGTTGCGCACCCCGGGGTCGAGGGAGGCGACGGCGGATTCGAGCTCGGAGTCGGTGATGCGTCGGAACCCTCCTCCGACACGGGCGGCGATGGCCGCCATCTCGGCGTCTCCGCCGTCGCGGACCGCCCGACATATCTCCGCCGCTCGGAGCCGCACCTCCGGGTCGGGCACGGCGGAGCGCCGGGTGATGCGGCGGCGCTCGGTCGGCGACAGCGAGGCGAGATCGATGCGGGTGAGGCGGCTCATGGGATCAACTGCTCGATCGGGAGGACGAGGATCCCCTGTCCGCCCGCCTCCTCCAGGCGGGGGAGCAGATGCCAGACGTCGTCGGCGTCCACCACCGAATGGATGGCGCACATCTCGCCGCCGGCCAGGGGCATGACGGTGGGGGCGGAGAGACCGGGGATGAGGGCGGCGATGGTGTCCACCGCCTCGAGCGGGGCGTTGAGGAGCAGGTAGCGCTTGCGACGTGCGGCCACGACCGAGCCGATGGCGGTGGCGATCCGGTCGACCGCCCCGTTGCCCCGGCCGCCCGAGACGAGGATCGCCTGCGACTCGAGCAGCGTCCCCACCTCGCGCAGCCCGTTGACCCGCAGCGTCGAGCCGGTCGAGACGAGGTCGACGATGCCGTCGGCGACGCCCAGCTTGGTGGCGACCTCCACCGATCCCCGCAGGGGCACCACCGTCACGTCGATGCCCTTGTCGGCGAAGAACCGGCTGGTCACCCGGGGATGGGCGGTGGCTATCCGCTTGCCGGCGAAGTCCTCGATCGAGTCGAGCTCGGAGCCGTTGGGGACCGCGGCGGCGAGCCGGCAGCGTCCGAACGACAGCTCGAGGAGCACCGGGAGGTCGGCCCCGGACTCGGCGAGGAGGTCGACCCCGGTGATGCCCAGGTCGGCGACGCCGTCGGCCACCAACTCGGGGACGTCCTCGGTGCGCACGAACAACAGATCGATGTCGGCGTTGTTGACCCGGACCGAGAGCGCCCGGTCGGTGGCCTCGAACGACAGGCCCGCCGCTTGCAGGAGCTCGATGGCCGGGGCGCGGAGCCGGCCCTTGTTGGGGACGGCGATGCGAACTGTTTCGCTCATGAGCGTTCCTTCATGCGATCCAGGACGAGCCGGTACCCGCCGGCGCCGTGCTGGAGCCACTGGTTGATCCGCGTGATCGTGGCGGTGGAGGCTCCCGTCAGCTCGGCGATCTCCCGGTAGGGGAGCCCTTCGTCGAGGAGGCGCGCCACCTTCCAGCGGTGCGACAGGTCCGCCAGCTCGCGTAACGTGCACAGGTCACGGAAGAAGGCGGCGGCCTCGTCGGGTGTCCGCAGCGACAGCACCGCCTCGAAGAGCGATGCGGTGTCCTCGTTGCGCCAGTCCTCGTTCTGGAGGGTCATTCCACGGGTCCGTTTTCGTGTTGTAATGTTTTAACGTGCTACAACATTAGCGCGCAAATACAGGAGGTCAATCCTTGGAAGTCATCCCCGCCGTCGACGTGCTCGAGGGCAAGGTCGTGCGCCTGTTCCGCGGTGACTACACGCGGGTGACCGAATACGGGTCCGACCCGGTGGCCACCGCCCGGGCGTGGCTGGAGGAGGGCGCCGAGCGGGTCCACGTCGTCGACCTCGAGGGAGCCCGGTCGGGCGAGCCCGACTACTCGCTGTGGGATGCTCTGGGAGCGGCGGGCGTGCCCTTCCAGGCGGGCGGTGGCATTCGGACCCCCGAGATCGCACGACGCGTGCTGGACCTCGGCGCGCAGAGAGTGGTGATGGGCACGGCCGCCGTGTGGCAGCCGGAGCTGCTCGCCGGGCTGGGGGAGAGGTGCGTGGCGGCCGTGGACGTGCGCGGCGACAAGGCCACCGGTGCCGGCTGGATGGACGAGGGCAGGTCGCTCGACTCGGTTCTCGACGGGCTCTCGCAGGTCGGGGTGATCCGCCTCCTGGTCACCGGCATCGGCCGGGACGGCACGCTGGAGGGAGCCGACGTCGACCTGACCCGCAGGGTGGTCGAAGACGGCCGTTTCCGGGTGATCGCATCGGGAGGGGTGGGCACGCTCAGCGACCTCGACCCGCTGGCGGCCCTCGGCTGCGAGGCGGTGGTGGTGGGGCGGGCCCTCTACGACCGCCGTTTCACGCTGGCCGAGGCACGGGCCCATCTCCGCGGCTGACCGCCGGTAGCCTCTCTGCCGTGCAACCCTTCCGATTCGGAGCGATGGTCGGCCGGGCCGGATCGCGCCAGGAGTGGCTCGACCAGATCCGCATGGCCGAAGACCTCGGCTACTCCACCCTGTTCATCTCCGACCACTTCTCGGACAAGCTCGCCCCGCTGCCGGCGTTGGCCATGGCCGCCGAGCACACCTCCCTGAACATCGGCACGCTGGTGCTGGCCAACGACTTCCGTCACCCCGCCGTCGTGGCGAAGGAGGCGGCCACCGTCGACCTGCTGTCCGGCGGCCGGCTGGAGCTCGGCATCGGGACCGGCTGGGACGAGGCCGACTACGCCGCCTCCGGCATACGAAAGGACCCTCCCCGGGTCCAGGTCGACCGTTTCGAGGAGGCGGTCGTGGTGCTGAAAGAGACGTGGGCGGACGGCCCGGTCGACTTCGACGGCGACCACTACCGGGTGCACCATGCCGGCCTGCCCAAGCCCGGGCCGGGACGGCCCACCCTCCTCATAGGGGGCGGGGGGCGCCGGATGCTGGGGATCGCAGCCCGCCACGCCGACATCGTCGGCGTCTCCGCCGGGCAGATCACCAACCGCGAGGAGCTGCGAGACCGCCTCGCCCGCTCGGGCGAGCTGATCGACGCCAAGATCGAGCGGGTCAGGCAAGTGGCCGGGGAGCGGTTCGCCCGTCTCGAGCTGAACGTCCTCGTCTTCGGAACCGAGGTGGGCGATCGCCGCCGGGGTGCCGAGAAGCTGGCCGAGGCGTACCGCACCGAGCCCGAGGCCATCCTCGCCTCGCCGCACTTCCTGGCGGGCACCCCCGAGGAGATCGCCGCCGACCTGGTCGAGCGTCGCCGGCGATGGGGTTTCAACTACCCGGTGATCCAGCAGCAGTCGCTGCGCGACTTCGCCCCGGTCGTCGAGCTCCTGGCGGGCTCATAGGAACCGTTCCCGAGCCTGCATCAGGTCGGTGAGCGTGACCTCACGGGCCGAGGTGTCGCGACGGAGGGCGGTCAGCGCCGCCTCCCGCAGCATCCCTTCCAGGTCGGCGAAAGACAGCCCTTCGGTCATCTCCGCCAGCTCGTCCAGGTCGACGTCGTCGGCGAACGGGACGTCGGTGATGTCGAGCATCGCCCGACGGGCGGTGACGTCGGGCAGGCCCAGCTCGATGTGCGTCTCGAACCGGCCGCTCCGCAGCAGCGCCGGGTCGATCAGGTCGGGGCGGTTGGTGGCGCCGATGACCGCCACGTCGCCCCGCTCGGTGACGCCGTCCAGCTCGGTGAGGAGGGCGGCGACGACCGAGTCGGTGACGCTCGTCGTCGACCGGCCCCGCACCGGGGCCAGGGCGTCCAGCTCGTCGAAGAAGATGATCGACGGTGCAGCGGTGCGGGCCCGGGCGAAGACGTCGCGCACGCCGCGCTCGGACTCGCCCACGTACTTGTCGAGCAGCTCCGCCCCCTTGATGGGGAAGAAGGCTGCGCCGGCCTCGTGGGCCACGGCCTTGACGATGAACGTCTTTCCGGTCCCGGGCGGCCCATGGAGGAGGATGCCGCGGGGCGGGTCGATGCCCAGGGCGCGGAACCGCTCCGGCTGGGAGATCGGCCAGATCACCGCCTCGGTGAGCCGCTGCTTCACCTCCACGAGGTCGGCGACCCGATCGAACCCGTGGGAGGGGATCTCGCCGATCGACACCGAGCCGAGCGAAGGGGTGGTGTCGCGGATGGCGTCGAGGATCTCGGCGGTGGTGAGCGCACCCCCTCGCCGGGCCAGGCCGGCGGAGGCGTGGAGCACCGCCCCCACGATGTCGGTGCCCGAGAACCCCGCCGAGCGGGCGGCGAGGGTGGCGTAGTCGACGTCGTTCACCGGGACGTCGGCTAGTGCGGCCTGGAATAGGAGGCGGCGACGCTCCAGATCCGGCGGGGGAATGGAGAGCGAGCGGGGCAGGAGCGGGTTCGACGCCAATGCCGGGTCGATCGTGCCCAAAGAGGCAGCGCCCAGGACCACGGCGAGCCCGCGCCGCTCGGCCACCGAGTCCAGGAACCAGCGGAAGACGGCGCCGAACTGGGTGCGGTAGTTGGACAGGGCGTCGTCGCCGGTGAGCAGCTCGACGCGGTCGATGAAGATCACGCCCTGGTCGCCGGCCTTCGCCAGCGCCCCCTGGAGGACGTCCAGGAGGCGCTCGGGCTTGAAGATCCGGTCCAGCTCCACTTCGTGGATGGCCACGGCCACGTCGGAGGCGGCGGCGCGGACGAGCTCGGGGCGGCCGCACCCCGGCGGGCCGACCACCCACACACCGGCGACCCGGGGCAGCCCCCAGGTGGCGGGGAGGTCCCGCGGGGAGGTGAGGAGCGTGAGCCAACCGGCGAGCAGCTCCCGCTGGCTCTCCAGGCCGGCGAGGAGGGCGGCGTCGCTGGTCACCCTCTCCTGGCCGCGAGCCGCAGGCGGCGTGGCGGGCTCGCCGGGCTGGTCTTCGGCGACACCCGTCGGCGGCGAGGGTGGCGCGGCCTCGGCGGGGGCGGGCGCCGGCCGGTCGGCCAGCCCCACGACCCGCGTCGCCGGCCCCACCGTCCCTGCTCCGCCGGGTATGACCTCGGCGATACGCGCCTCGCCGCCTCCCGGCAGGTCGATGTGGTCTCCGGTGCTGACCGGTCGGCCCTGCCACGCCGCCACCAACCCGGCCGGGTCGTCGGGCGTCTGCTCCTGGTCGAGCACGACGACGGCGGCGTTGGCCAGCACCGCCCGGGTCACGTCGACGCTGGAGCCGGCCGACACCCCGGCGTTGCGTTGGGCCTGCGGGCCCAACAGCAGCGCGGTGGGCTCGGGCACGGTGCCGGCCTTGACCAGAACGTGGGTCTTTCCCACCGCCACGACGCCGCCGTAGGGCAGGCCCAGCGTCTTGAGCAGCGTGGCGTCGGCGGTGGCCACCGGGTCGGCCCCGGGACGGACGATGAAACGCATCGAGAGCAAGGTTAGGAGGCAGACGCGCCCGTGCCCGCCAGCGTCGGCACCGGCCGGGCCGGGAGGCGGAGCGGCCCGTCGGAGTGGAGCAGGCGGACGCCCTCCGAGCACAGCCAGCGCCACAACAGGTGGGCCTCCTCGGCGGCGAGTGCGTCGGGCGGCACCGGGGTGTCCGCCTCGTCGTCCGTGTCCACCACCGTGAGGGGAGGCCCGCTGGCCCCCCGCCACGAATGGACCAGGCGTCCCCGGCGGATCAGCACGCGCTCTCCGTCGGCACCCAGCACCTCGATGGTCCCGGCTTCGCGCAGCGCCTGCCACGCCCGCCGGCGCTCCAGTGCCCGCGCCAGGGCCCGGTGGCGGTCGCGGACCACGGCGGCCTCCTCGAAGCGCTGCTCGGCGGCGAGGCGCTCCATCCGCTCGGCGAGGGGCTCCAGCAGCAGCTCGGGACGGGACGAGATGCCCTCTTGGACGAGCTCGACCACCGGGGCGTACTCGTCCTGGGTCAGGGTCCCGTCGCACGGGCACAGCGCCACCCCGAGCTGTGCCATGGCGCAGGTCGTGGAGCGGGAACCGGGCCGGCCGGTGCAGCGGCGGATCGGGACCGCGTCCCACAACGCCAACAGGACGGTCTCGGCGGAGCGGCGGGTGCGGAACGGCCCCAGATAGCAGTCACCGTCTTCTCTGAGCGTGCGCACCAGCGAGAGGCGGGGAAACGCCTCCCGGGTGAGTTTCACGAAATGGGACGCCTTGGGTGGGCGCGACCGGCGGTTGTAGCGGGGTCGGTGGGAGTGGATCATCCGCAACTCGATCACCTCCGCCTCGATGGCCGTGTCGCAGACCCGGTAGTCGATCGAATGCAGCTCCCGCATCATGTCGGCCACCGAGCGGCGATCGTCGCCGTAGAAGTAGGAGCGGACGCGGGAGCGGAGGTTCGTGGCCTTGCCGACGTAGAAGGTCCGCCCATCGCGGTCCTTGAACATGTACACGCCGGGCCGGCGGGGCAGGTCGTCGGCGAGTGAGATCTTGCGGTAGTGGGCCGAGCCCCGGGCGGTCGGCAGCTGGAGGAGGTCGTCGAGAGCGGTGACACCCAGCGATCCGGCCCGTTCCAACAGCCCCCACAGCACGTAGGCGGCGGCGCGGGCGTCGTCCAGCGCCCGATGGGTGGGGGCGACGGGGGAGCGGAAGTGGGCGGCGAGAGTGGACAGCTTCAGGTTGCGGACCTCGTCGCGGACGAGCCTCCGGGCCAGGGCGACCGTGTCGAGGGTGCGGTTCGAGATCTTCGGGTACCCGAGTCGGCGGGCGGCGGCGTCGAGGAACGACAGGTCGAAGCGGAGGTTGTGGCCCACGACCACCGAGTCGCCGATGAACTCGAGGAGCGAGGGGAGCACCGCCTCGATCGGGGGCGCGTTCACCACCATGGCCTGGGTGATACCGGTGAGGATCGTGATGGAAGGCGGGATCGGCACCCCCGGGTCGACCAGCGTCTGGAACGTGGCGATCTCCTCGCCCATCCGGTAGCGAGCGGCCCCGACCTCGGTTATCTCACAGGACGCCGCCGAACCTCCGGTCGTCTCGAGGTCGAGGACGCAGAATGTGACGTCGGACAACGGCACACCCAGGTCGTCGAAGCTGGGCTGGTAGGCGACCGACATGCTGCCGCAGACTTCTACTCGAACACATGTTCGATAGCAAGTCTTTCCAGGTGGGGCGGGTCAGGAGTGGCGGCGCTGGCGGACCGCCTCGTAGAGGACGATGCCGGCGGTGACGGAGGCGTTCAGGCTGTCGACCCGACCGTACATCGGGACCCTGACACGGATTGCGGCGGCATCGAGCATGCGTTGGCTGAGCCCGGTCGCCTCCGCCCCGACGGCGAGGGCGACGGCGCCGGTGAGGTCGGTGGCCCACAGCTCGGAGGCGGCATCGGGGGTGGTCGCCACCAGGCGCACCTGGCTGGCTTCGAGCCAGCCGAGGGCCTCGTCGTGGGAGGCGACCGCCACCGGCACGGTGAAGAGCGCCCCCTGGCTGGCCCGGACCACGTTGGGGTTGTGGACGTCGGTGGCGGGGTCGGCCACCACCACGAGGTCCACGCCGGCGGCGTCGGCGGTGCGCAGCATCGCTCCCAGGTTGCCCGGCTTCTCGATCCCCTCCACCACCAGCACCAGCCCGTCGGGTGGGAGGGTGTGGGATCCGAGCGCCGTGTCGAGATGGCGGGCCACGGCGAGCACCCCGTCGGGGTTCTGGCGAATGGACGCTCGCCGAAACGGCGCCTCCGCCATCTCGATCACCGGGGCTTCGGTGATCGGAGCCTCCCCGCCGAGGGGCGGCGACACGACCACGCGCTGGATGTCTACGCCGGCCGCCACCGCCAAGGACACCTCCCTGCGGCCTTCGATCACGAATGTCCCGGTGGCGTCGCGATGGCGGCGCTCCCGGAGACGGACGAGCTCTTTGACCAGCGGGTTGGACGTGGAGGTGATCATCTCCCGTCCTCGAGGCGCCGGAAGGCCTCCTCCAGGCGTTTTCGCGCCCGGTGGCATGCCACCCGCACGGTCCCGACCGTCGCCCCCAACCGGGTTCCGATCTCCTCGTACTCCAGTCCCTCCACCTCTCGCATCCACAGCAGTTCGCGGTCCTTGAGGCTGAGGGCGCTCATGGCGAGGCGTATCAGGTCGTGTTCGTGGCTCGCCATCGCCCGCTCCTCCGGCGTCTGGGGGGAGACGTTGGCGTCGTTCGCCTCCTTGCGCCGTCGGTACCGGCGCAGGGCCGTGCGCATCCGGTTGCGGGCGATCGTCCAGAACCACGCCTCGAACGCCTCGGGGTCGCGCAGGTTCGTGAAGTTTCGGACCATGCCTTCGAGCGCGTCGGAGACGATCTCGTGGACGAGATCCGGCGGCATCCCCACGCCGTGATAGAAGGCGACCAGCCGAGGGTGCCCGGCCGCCAGGACACGCCCCATCGCGTGGCGGTCGCCATCGCGGGCGGCCACGACATCGTCGGAGGGAGGTGGCCAATGGGAGGGGGCATCGGCCGGGTGCGGGATCACCCGGTCAGGATACGTCGGCGTGCCCGAAGTCAACCCCGCGGCTCAGGGCTTCGAATTGCCCTTCCCCGGATTCGACCCGCCCTGGCCCGGTGGGGTCTGGCCCTGTCCGGGCGGGGCCTTGTCCTGTCCGGGCGGGGTCTTGTCCTGTCCGGGCGGGGTCTTGTCCTGTCCGGGCGGGGTCTTGTCCTGTCCGGGCGGGGTCTTGTCCTGTCCGGGCGGGGTCTTGTCAGGTCCCGGCGGAGTCTGATTCT